>SCPN01000344.1_pt1 | contig 200914 bp, 177 predicted proteins | sample 6106831 | NCBI WGS metagenome assembly SCPN01 (sample SAMN10720447, study PRJNA508395) | human gut metagenome | isolation source: Participant 1, 0 month | reverse complement strand
TGCAGCGGACTGAAGAGAACCGTCAGATGTATTCCGTTATCGGAAGCCGGCGGAAGGCCGCCCTGTTCCAGATGCGGATAAAAAGGAGGACAATATGGCAGAAAACATGATATTATGCAGCTTTTTGGGAATCTGCAGCTGTTATGACTGTAAAAAAAGAACGATACCCGGATGGCTTTTATATACTGGCATTCTTCTGGGATTAATTTATGCGGCAATGTTGCTGATTATGGGACAATACAGCTGGTCTGCTATTCTGACCGGGGTACTTCCGGGAACCCTTATGCTTCTTCTGTGCCATATAACGGAAGGGAAACTGGGAAGCGCTGATGGCATGATGGTAATTCCCATTGGTTTGATGCATCAGTGGCAGAGGTGTACCGCAGAAGTGATTGGAGCATGTCTGCTTACCTTTTTTCTGGCAGCAGTATTGATAATAAGCAGAAAAGGCAACCGGAATACGCAGATCCCTTTTGCACCGTTTCTTTGTACAGCCGTGGTTTTGGTGTGGATAATTGAATTGTGTGCGGGAATAGGTGTGGATAACTGAAGTATCCGGAGGAACGGGGAAATTATATGACAAAAGGAAATTGGGAAAAAGATGGGTATATGACTCTGGAGGCCAGTTTTATCATGCCGATTACAGTAATTCTTATTACCGCGCTTATGTATCTTTCTTTCTACCTGTATACCGTAGCTTTTTTGAATCAGGCTGCTTATATTGCGGCATTCAGAGCCAGCTTGTGTGACGAGGGGAATGCGGAAGCCGAGGCGGCGGCAGCCAGGGAGCTGGATAAACTGCTTAAGGAAAGCGTACTTCCGATTAAAGGCCTGGAAAAACAAATCAATGTTTCTGCAGTTTCCGTCGGTGTTTCATTGCAGGCCAATCTTGCGCTTCCGGCGCCCGGGCTGCAGCTTATAAGCCAAAAGGAATGGGACATAACAGCAGAGAAGAAGGCGCTGATACGGGATGCCGCCGCTTTTATCCGGGCAGCCAGACGGATTGGTGATTTTATAGAATAATATGTAACAATTCAGGACAGCAGATATATTCAAGAAGATGTGCTGTCCGAATTGATACAATAATACAAAATGGCGGAAGGGAGAAGAAAAATGGTTAAGCCGGTTTACAAGAGAGAATTAAGTCACAGTTATCTGGTTATTGAAGGAATACCCAAAGAAAAGACGGACAGCTATCAGTATAGAATGATATTGAACAACAAAATATCGGGTCTGCTTGAAGCCACTGAACGATATGTGGATGGTAAGGTATGTCTGTATTATGACATCAGTTCACGTCAGTCTCTGGAACAGATGTATGAGTCAGGGAAAATGACCTGTCAGGAAATTTTGGATGTGGTGGACAGCATGTCAGGGTTATTGGGAGGTATGGCCGGATACCTTCTTGAAGAAAGGTTCCTTTTGCTTGAACCGGCATGTATATATATGGATTTGGAAACAGAACGGCTTTGTTTCCTTTATTATCCCTTTGCAGAGAAGGAGAAACCGATCGGCAGCATTTATATGCCGATAGCGGAATTTTTTCTGGAGCATGTGGATCACAGAGAGGAAAAAGCAGTAAGCGCCGCTTATCAGTTTTATAAGATGTCGAAGGCAGAGAGTTTCACTATAGAAAGTTTCCGTGCGCTCCTGGAAAAAGGAGGCGTGGACAGACCGGATACAAAACTGGAAAACAGGTCGGAAAGCGGGCTGGAGATAGGACTGGGGTACAGTCCCGTACGGAGCAGAAGGGGCGAGGCGGCAGCAGAAAAAGGGTACCTTCAGTGGCCGGAGGATGGCTGGGAGAGCCAGATGAGTTTCTATGAAGAACCGGCAGTTTATGAATATGGCAGGACAGCGGGCCCTACAGCGTACGAGGGAACACTGTATAAAGAAAAAAGTATACACTGTACCAGTGATACAGAAACGGAAGCGGACAAAGGTAATACTGGTGAAGAGAGAACACAGGAAAAGAAGAATGGTAAAAGAAATCTGATTGGTTTGGTGGCAGCAGTTCTTATATTTGGGATTATCTGTGGGATTATCTGGTATTTGCAGCCGGAAGGCTCGCTTAAGGCGGTATTCTTTGGAGGCCTTGCCGCAGATGGCATAATTCTTCTTCTGTTTTTATGGAAACTGACTGCGGTAAAGGATGAAAAAAAGGGAAAGGCAGACGTAGAAAGAAAGCAGGAAAAAACGTGGGACAGTTATGCTTGCTGTGAGAAGGAGGTGTACTTTGATGACACTATATTTTCTGCAAACAACATAGGAAGCGTTTATAGCATGAGCGATATACCCGGCGTAATAGGACCAGAAGCCCCAGACTGACGGGAAAACTGGGGGAACAGGATATCCGTTTTGCCCTGGACAGTCTTCCGGTAACTGCAGGCAAGATGAAAGGCAGGGTGCAGCTTCTGCTGCCGGATGCTTCTGTTAGCCGTATTCATGCCCGTTTCGTAGAAAAGGAAGGCAGGACGGCGCTGATGGATCTGAATTCTACAAATGGCACATTTATCAACGGGATAGGCCTGGAACAAAATGAAACAATGGTTTTGGAAGCGGGAGATGAGGTCCGGCTGGGAAGCGTCATACTACATTACGAGGAATAATATATTCTGGGATAAGGAGTTGGAAATACAGGTGAAAACTATCAAAAACGGTTTATTGACAAGGCTGTACGGAAGTGTTACCCTTTTGGTATTGAGGAATATTTTGGTGAAGAATTAGCAGTATCTGCAGGTTTTATGTCCGTAAGGGACGCAGTAAATACCATAAAACTGGGGGTAACGGGGGTGTATATGGTAAAACGGCAGACTTATCGGTACCAGGATCAGAAATACAAGGATATTCCATGGTGCAGCGCAGTGCTTACAGCTATAAATGTCGTTATTTTTTTGATATGCGAATTCACGGGTGACTGGCTGTATGATGAAGGACAGTTCAGCGTTTTGTATCTGACTCACAGCAGGGAATATTACCGGCTTGTGACATCCATGTTTCTTCATGCTGATATTGGCCATCTGGTTAATAATATGATATTATTGTACTTTGGCGGAGAGATTGTGGAGAAGACAATCGGCAGTTTCAGATACCTTGCCCTGTTTTTTATATCTGGAATCTGCGGAAATCTTCTGTCAGCTGTATATGAGCTGACTACAGGCAACTTTTATTACTCCTTTGGAGCGAGCGGGGCTGTTTTCGGATTGATAGGCGGACTGCTTTACCTGGTCATTACAAAGAAGGGACGGGCGGCTCAGATTTCCATTCAGAGAATGCTTCTTATGATTATATTTTCTCTTTATTCCGGTTTCCGCAGTGTTATGGTGAATAATGCAGCTCATTTAGGCGGGCTGATCAGCGGTTTCCTGCTGACCTTTCTTCTGTGCCATATTGGGAGGAGCATAGGGCATGGCGGCGGAGGTTATGGATATTGAGAAATGGTATTAAGACGGACTGAGGAAACAGGCTTTTGCATAAAGAGCATAAAAACAGAGAGGATGCCTGCGGGCAGGAAGGAGAATTGTTATGAAGGATGATAACTGTATTTTTTGTAAATTAGCTAATGGAGATATTCCAACGAATACTATTTATGAGGATGAAAAGTATCGGGTAATTCTGGATTTGGGCCCTGCTACAAGAGGACATGCATTAATCCTGCCCAAGGATCATTATTGTGATCTTTATGAGCTTCCGGATGAGGTATGCGGGGAAGTTATGAAGCTGGCTAAAAGAATGGCGGCCAGGATGACCGAAAGGCTGCAGTGCAGCGGGTTTAATCTGGTTCAGAACAATGGAGAGTCCGCAGGACAGACGGTACGTCACTTTCATCTGCATTTGATTCCCAGATATGACGATGATAAGCAGAACATCAACTGGGTACCTCAAGTCCCCAAGAGCTTGAAATATCCGTAAGATACCCTTATAGGATTAAAGGGTCCGCCGAAGCTTCATTATCTTCCCCGGCAGGCCGCAATCCTATTTGCCTTTTCCCGCCTTATTTTCTTCTACAATTCCATCCAGCAATTCTGTAATTGTCTTGGTCGCATTCATCTGCTGGCTTTTTCCCATTGCATTAATATATATTCAATGGTTGTTAAAGTCTCTGTACTTTCTCTCAAATCCGGTAGGAAGATCAATAAATAGCCCTCATTCATAACCATACTGTATCCCTGAGTCGTTCAGAGCGGGCATTCAGTATCTGATCTCCACGGCTGCTTCCTGCGGAAAGCGGAATCAGAAGATTAGGCTTTTTCAGGGCGAGAAGTTCACAGATAGCATTTGCTCCGGCTCTGGATACCACTACATCAGCCATGGCAAACACATCCTTCAGCTCAGCTTTCAAATATTCAAATTGTGCATATCCGGATTGGTTGAGCAGCAAGTTATCAATTTTCTCATGACCGCAGATGTGCACTATCTGAAAATCATTGAGCAGCTTTGGCAGAGCCTCACGAACAGCCTGATTGATGGAAGCAGCGCCAAGGGAACCGCCTATTACCATAAGTACAGGCTTATTGGCAGTAAAATGACACAGCTCCAGTGCGGCAAGCTTATTTCCTTTGGATAGTTCATCACGGATAGGAGAACCTGTAAGTACAGCTTTTTCCGTGGGAAGACTGTGCAGCGTTTCGGGGAAATTGCAGCATACCTTTGCAGCAACCGGGATACAGAGCTTATTAGCGAGTCCCGGTGTCATATCTGATTCGTGGATAACACAGGGAATCTTCAGGGAGGATGCTGCGCGGACTACAGGGACGGATACAAAACCGCCTTTGGAAAATACAATGTCCGGGCGGATTTCCTTCAAATATTTTCTTGCCTTCATCCCTTTAACGCGAAGGAACCGTGTTCTTTAAGTCAAAATAGCGCCGGAATTTTCCGGTGGATATTCCGTAGTAGGGGATGTCATAATCCTCTATCAGTTTTTTCTCCATTCCATTGTAGGAACCGATGTAGGAAATTTCATAACCGAGCTGTGACAGCCTTGGCAGCAGGGCAATATTTGGCGTAATATGACCGGCGGTGCCACCGCCGGTAAGAACGATTTTCTTTGACATGAATTAGCCCCCTAGCTGAATTATTAATTTGCGGTTCCCACAATGGATTCCAGTGCCACAGCCAGCTGATCAGGGCAGGATGTGGGCTTGAAGCCGCATTTGATTCCTTTCAGACGGGAAATTGCCTCTTTTGCGGGCATTCCTTCCACCAGGCGGGAAATACCCTGGAGATTACCATTGCAGCCTCCCGTAAAATGTACAGATTTGATGATTCCATTATCCAGTTCAATGTCTATTGCGCTGGAGCAAGTGCCTTTTGTTCTGTATTTCATAATATGCCTCCAAATTAAACAATATAAATTCAATATCCGAATTATATCAAAAATCCTCCTTTGTTACCAGTATTTTCACAATAAATCCGCGATTATGGCAGATTGAGGCGTAATTCTCCGATCGATTCCCGGCCTGTCCGTATTGTAGGCATAAAAATCTCCTATAATACTATTCACAAAGGAACCAAAAAAGGCTGGTCTCACAGCTGCAGAAGCAGAACAGTGGACGGGAGGCTGTCTGATACGGACAGCAGATTGGAGGAGAGTATGACTTCGTTTGTGGAAAATAAAGAACTGGTGGCTATGACAATTATATTGCTATTATTGAGCATATTATGCAAGTTTATAACAGGAATTTTTCTGAATACGCTGATAAGGGAGGCTGAAAACATGTCCTCAACGGAAAACAAGGTGCTTAAGCAGTGTAAGATTAAATTCCGTAACTGTTACAAGCTCAATGACGGAGTTCCCAATATACCGGTTTTTGTGGACAAGTTTTTAAATCGGATTCAAATATGGAAATTTTCCATGGACGGGCTGTCCCATTTTGCCGGGCAGCTTATGATGCTTTCGGTATTTTTTGCAGGGGCGGGGGCGTGTAAGGGGATTATTGATGGAAAAACACTGGGGGAAATCCTTCCGTTCTATCTTATGAGCTTTCTGGGATTGTATTTGTATTTCAGCGTTTCAGGCCTGGTGGATGTACATGGGAAAAAGGCAGCGCTTAAGACCAGTCTGACAGACTATCTGGAAAATCATATGGCGGCCAGGCTTTCATTACTGGATGAGTCGGAATGGCTGGCCGGAGCCGAAGTCCGGAGCGTATCGGCCGGAGGTGCCATACTCCGGGAAATGGAGAGTATAGGGGAAGAACAGGATAAAATACAAGCGGAAGCAGAGCAGACAACAGTAAAACAATCGGCGGGAAAACTGATAGCTGCGGAGCTAAAGGAAAAAATACGGCCGGAAAGAGTGGAGACAATGGAAAAGAGCCCGGCGGAAACTCAGATGGAGGAACAGATTTTTACCAAGAATCAGGAAAAAGAACTGGAAGAGCTTCTGAAGGAGTTTTTTGCATAATACAGCACTGCTGGCAGCAGCAGAAAAAAATGCAGAATTCAGAAAACCGTATTCTTAACAAAAAAGGAAAAAACGAGGAAAAACAAGGCTTCTTATAAAAACTCTTGAAAATAAAAACCAACTTTGCTACACTAAGAACGGAAATTGAGCGAAATTGCAGGTTTTCTGCGATGGCTGCGGTTATATCTATTTGTTTGCTGCCAAGTGCAGCAGAATTGGAGGATAAGCAGATGAGCAAAGTGACTTTTGATTATTCAAAAGCAGCACCTTTTATCGGTGCGCATGAAGTAGATTTTATGAAAAAACAGGTGATGGATGCCAGGGAACTTCTGGTTTCCAAGACCGGTGCGGGAAATGATTTTCTTGGCTGGATCGATCTGCCGGTTGATTATGATAAGGAAGAGTTTGACAGAATTAAGAAAGCGGCGGCTAAAATCCAGAGTGATTCAGAAGTGCTTCTGGTTATCGGAATTGGTGGTTCTTATCTGGGAGCAAGAGCTGCAATTGAATTTTTAAGACACAGCTTCTATAACAGTGTAAGCAAGGAGATTAGAAAAACTCCTGAAATTTATTTCGTTGGAAATTCCATCAGCTCTACATATATCAGGCATTTGATTGAGGTGATTGGGGACAGAGACTTTTCTATTAATATGATCTCTAAGTCCGGTACTACTACAGAGCCCGCAATTGCATTCCGTGTATTCAAGGAAATGATGGAAAAGAAATACGGCAAGAAAGAAGCTGCCGGAAGAATTTATGCAACCACAGACCGTGCGAAGGGATCCCTGAAGGGACTGGCAACGGAAGAAGGTTACGAAAGCTTTGTTGTTCCGGATGATGTGGGAGGACGTTTTTCCGTTCTGACTGCAGTAGGTCTGCTTCCTATCGCAGTAAGCGGTGCGGACATTGACAAGTTAATGGAAGGTGCAGCTGATGGACGCAAGAAAGCGCTGGAGGCTGAATACGAAGATAATGATGCACTGAAGTATGCGGCTGTCCGCAATATCCTTCACAGAAAAGGAAAATCAGTGGAAATCCTGGCTAACTATGAGCCCAGTGTTCACTATGTATCCGAGTGGTGGAAGCAGCTGTACGGTGAAAGCGAAGGAAAGGACCAGAAGGGTATTTTCCCGGCAAGCGTTGATCTGACGACAGATCTGCATTCTATGGGACAGTTTATTCAGGACGGTTCCCGTATTATGTTTGAGACGGTTATCAATGTAGAGACATCCAGAGAAGAAATCACCATCAATGAAGAGCCTGTGGATCTTGACGGATTGAATTATCTGGCAGGGAAGAGTGTTGATTTCGTTAACAAGAGCGCGATGAACGGAACCATCCTGGCTCATACGGATGGTCAGGTTCCCAACCTGATGATCGACGTGCCTGAGGTGAACGAGTTCTATTTGGGCCAGCTGTTCTACTTCTTTGAGTTTGCATGCGGGGTCAGCGGATATCTGCTTGGCGTAAACCCGTTTAACCAGCCTGGCGTAGAAAGCTATAAGAAAAATATGTTTGCGCTGCTTGGAAAACCGGGATATGAAGCGCAGAGAGAAGAGCTTCTGAAGAGACTGTAAAAAACAGCCCGTTTCGGAGCAGAAAAATAAATAAGAAGCCGTAAAAAGGTATTAAGCTGCGAAAGGGTGTGCAAATTATTCAAATCACGCCCTTTCGTTTTTTTAGCCATATTATTTTTTACTTTGTCGATATCATGTCTTTTAAATATCTTTATCTTCCTTTTATTGGTTGCTCTGTGGAAATAAATAAGCTACAATTACGTTAATGAGACGGTTATTTAGGAAAGGAGGCAGCTTCATGGGAGGGAAAATTCAGGATATATCGACAATGCAGGATGTTCTTCATGAATCTATGACGGGTTTATGGATAATAGAAATAGAGGAAGGCTGTAATTCCCGGATGTTTGCGGATGAGACGATGCTGGATCTTCTCGGCCTTACTGAAGAGGTCTCGCCAGAGGAATGCTATGAACACTGGTACCGGAATATTGATAAAGAATATTATCCGGTGGTAAATTCCTGTGTGGATAATATGATAAGGCAAGGCAGGGCTGAGGTGCAGTATCCGTGGCAGCATCCGGTGTTTGGAAGGCTTTATATCCGTTGCGGCGGTGTGGCAGAGCGTATCGGTGAGAAGGTATTAAGACTCAGAGGGTATCACCAGAATGTGACGGACACTATAGTTATGCGGCGGGAAAAAGAAAAACTGGAGGAACTTAATGAAGAAATAGTAGGTTCTCTTCATAATCTTTTTTTTGCAGTGTATCGGATTGATATGGAGAGTAATTCTGTACGTGCCATCCGGGTTCCGGAGGACGTGGAGGAAATATCGGAGGAGGAATTTTCTTACGATTTGTTCTGGGATGATTTTGCAAGGAAGACCTTGCATCCCAGCTGGTATGAGGATATGAAACGGGAACTTTCCCTGCAGCATTTCCGTGAGCTTATTGTTGAGGGGTATGACAGATATACAATTGAGGGCTACAGGAAGATAAACGGAGAGTATCATTACATATCCTGCAATGTTTACTTTGGGGGAAAGAAAAACTGGGCGATTCTTGCGCTCCAGGATACACACGAGCAGAAAAAGAGAGAAGAGGAAAGCCGGAGTGCGCTTAAGGAGGCATATGAGCTGGCGCAGAACGCCAATAAGGCTAAAAGTGATTTCCTTTCAAAAATGTCCCATGATATCAGGACTCCGCTGAATGCTGTCATCGGTATGACGGAGCTGGCCAGACTGCATATGGATGATAAGGAAAGACTGCTGTATGATCTGGAACAAATCGGAGTATCCAGCCAACTGCTGCTGAGTCTGGTAAATGAAGTGCTGGATATGAGCAAAATTGAAAGCGGTAAGTTTGAACTTAATAATAGTGATTTTAATCTTCATGAGCTTCTGGAAGAAGTTATTTGCCTGATGAGGACTCAGGCAGAGGAGAAAAAACAGATATTCCATGTGTCCATGGATGAATTGAAGCATGAGCGTGTAATTGGCGATCGTGCCAGATTAAGTCAGATTTTTTTGAATATTATGAGCAATGCATGCAAGTATACTCCGGAAGGAGGAGAGATATTCATTTCAGTTTCTGAGCTTTCCTCCGGAAACAGCAGGCTGGGACGTTACCGTTTTGTTTTCAGAGATACCGGGATTGGAATGAGCGAGGAATATCTGCAGCATATTTTTGAACCCTTCAGCAGAGCTAACGACTCCCGGATCAGCAAAATCAGCGGTACCGGACTTGGGATGGGAATTACCAAGAACCTGGTTCAGATGATGGGAGGGGAAATCCGGGTAGAAAGCAGAATTGGGGAGGGCAGCTGTTTTACGGTAATATTGGAATTAAGGCTGCAGGAAGAAAAGGCGGAAGAAGTACCTGAACTTAGAATTCAGGATGTGGACTGCAGGGGCATACATATTCTGCTGGCAGAGGATAATGAGCTAAACAGAGAAATAGCGGCAAGTCTGCTGGAGGTAACCGGGGCCTGCGTGGAAACTGCTGAAAATGGAAAAGAAGCGCTGGAAATGTTCCGGGCCTCTCAGCCGGGGTATTATCAGATTATTTTTATGGATATCCAGATGCCGGTAATGAACGGCTATGAAGCTGTAGAGGCAATCCGCAGACTGGAACGCGCGGATGCCTCGGAGGTTGTCATTGTTGCAATGACGGCAAATGCCTTTGCAGAAGATGTGATAAAGTCTCTGCAGGCCGGGATGAACGAGCATCTGGCAAAGCCGATTCAGCCGGGGCGTATGGCTGAGGTGCTGGCAAAGAGGGTGCTTCATAAAATGTAGTATTCTTCATTAGGGTGAATTGAATTAGGTGTGAATTGAATTAAGTGTGAATTGAATTAAGTATGAATTGAATTAGATGTGAATTGAGTTGGTGTGAATTGGACTGAATGTGTATCGGTTTGGAAGTATGCCAGCTTTTGGGTATAAAGGACTGCAAATCATAGGATCGTGTTATTTTGGAATAGTATTAAGCTAGATTTACCGGAGGGCTCCGGATATAATGAAGAAAAAAGTATTTTTATCCTGATTTATTAATGAGTAAGCGGAGGGCTGCAACATGAAAGAACTGTATAAGCTGCCGGCAAGACCGGAAGCAAACCGACAGAATATCCTGCAGGGGGATAAATACCGGATTACTATGCTGACTGAGGGGCTGGTACGTCTGGAATACAGCGAGGACGGAATTTTCGAGGACAGGGCGACACAGACTGTTATCAACCGAGATTTCCCGCCTGTGGAGTTTCAGGTGAAGGAGACGGAGGAAGAGCTGGAAATTCTGACCTGGAGATTTCGCCTGAATTACAATAAAAAAGAATTCAATCCCAGAGGACTCAAGGCTCAGGTGCTTGGAAATACAGGTTTCTGGAATAATGTATGGCATTATGGAGACGAGCTTCGGGATCTGAAGGGAACGGCAAGGACACTGGATACGGTGGACGGCGCCTGTGAACTGGGGCATGGTCTTGTCTCTACGGAAGGTTTTTCCGTATTGGATGATTCTGCTTCACTTATTCTTACCGAGGAAGGATGGGTTGCACCCCGCAAAAAAGGAATTCAGGATATTTATTTCTGGGGTTACGGGCTGGACTATCTGGAATGTCTGAAGGATTTTTATTATCTTTGCGGTAAAACCCCCATGCTGCCCAGGTTCGCATTGGGGAACTGGTGGAGCCGTTACTATGAATATACCGAAGCGAGTTATCTGGAGTTGATGAACCGTTTCGATGAAGAGGGAATCCCTTTTACAGTTGCAGTCATTGATATGGACTGGCATCTGGTAAATATCGATCCCAAATATGGAACCGGCTGGACAGGCTATACATGGAACAGGGAGTTTTTCCCGGATCCGAAGCGATTTATGGACAGCCTGCATGAGCGTGGTATGAGAATTACATTGAATGTGCATCCGGCAGACGGAATCCGCCCGCATGAGGAAATGTATGAGGCTATGGCAAAGGAACTGGGGAAGGATATATCCAGGGAAGAGCCTGTGGCGTTTGAAATTACGGATCCGGCATTCCTTTCCGCCTATTTTAAATATGCGCACCATCCCAATGAAGAAAAAGGGGTGGATTTCTGGTGGCTTGACTGGCAGCAGGGCGGTATTACGAAGATGGAAGGCCTGGATCCGCTGTGGATGCTCAACCACTTCCATTTCCTGGACAGCGCAAGAAATGGAAAGCGTCCCATGACTTTTTCAAGATATGCAGGTCCCGGTTCCCATAGATATCCGGTGGGATTTTCAGGTGATACGGTAGTTACGTGGGAATCTCTGAAGTTCCAGCCTTATTTTACCAGTACGGCATCCAATATCGGTTATGGCTGGTGGAGCCATGATATCGGCGGTCATATGAATGGATATAAGGATGATGAGCTGGAAGGACGCTGGTACCAGCTGGGTGTATTCTCTCCTGTTAACCGGCTTCACAGCACTAAAAACGAATTTAATGGAAAGGAGCCCTGGCGTTTTAATCCGGAAATTCACAGTATGATGAATGAATTTCTGCAGCTGCGCCATAAAATGGTTCCGTACCTGTATACCATGAATTACAGAGCATATGCGCAGGATACACCGCTGGTGCTGCCGATGTATTATTATAATCCCAGATGCCTTGAGTCCTACCGGGTACCAAATGAGTATTATTTTGGAACCGGGCTGATTGTTGCCCCGATTACTTCCCCTCGTCTGTCAGGATTGAACCGCGCAAAGGAAAGAGTATGGCTTCCGGAAGGAACCTTCATTGATTTCTTCAGCGGTACCATTTATGAAGGCGGCCGTATGATGGATATGTACAGGGATATCAATACCATGCCTGTTTTTGCGAAAGCAGGAGCTGTTATTCCCATGACAGAAGAAATCGATGCGGTGAGTACCTGCGGAAATCCTTCTTCTCTGACGCTTAAGGTTTATGCCGGAGCTGACGGCAGCTTTTCGCTGTATGAGGATGATAATGAAACCTGTGATTATGAAAAGGGCATCTGTGCGATTACGGAATTTGAATGGAAGTGGGATGGCGAGCAGCGTTTTGCAGTTCATCCGGTGCAGGGCGAGCTTTCTCTGGTACCTGAAAAGAGGGATTATACAATAGAGATTTGGGGATGTACGGAAAGCGAAGTGTTATGTACCTCCAATGGAAAAACGGCAGAGGCGGAAGCCTCCTATGATGCGGATAAGAACTGCCTGAAAATTACAGTAAGCCAGGCTGATGCGTGTGCTGAGACAGTGATTACCTTTGTAAGGAAGCTGGTTCTGGCTGAGAATCCTGTGAAGAAGACAGTTTATGCTTTCCTGGATCAGGCGGAAATGGAATTTGATATTAAGACCCGGATTTATCAGCTGGTATGCAGCGGAAAATCACCGCTTGTTATTATTGGAGAGCTGCAGGCCATGGATTTATCGGAAGATCTGGTGAAGTGTATTTCTGAAATGCTGACTGCGCAGGGTAGTCTGGCATAACGTCTAACAAGTTCTGTTCCAGGCTCCCCGTGGAGCCTGGATTCGTTTTTTAAGGGATAAGAAGAAGGAAGCGGGACGGGTTGATAATAGCGGATAAATGGGAGGAACAGTTGTGGAGCGGGCTTTGCATATCGTGGTATTGGACAGAAGCAGCGTGGGAGAGGATGTGTCGGTGGAGCCTCTGAAAAAGTACGGAGAGGTTACCTTCCACATGACAACGAAGGATGAGGAAGCAGCTGAACGGGTTAAGGATGCAGATATTATTATTGTGAATAAAACGCCTATGAATGCTGATACCCTGGATGGCGCGGGCCATCTGAAGCTTATCTGTGAGTTTGCAACCGGCTTTGATAATGTGGATTTGGATTACTGCAGAAAAAGGGGAATCCCGGTAGTTAATGTGGTCAATTATTCCACGGCTGCTGTGGCACAGCATACAATAGCCTGTGTTCTCTATATTCTGGAAAAGCTTCGTTATTACGATGATTATGTAAAGTCCGGGGCTTATGGGTCACAGCCGAGATTTTCCCATTTCGGTCTGCCTTACTCAGAGCTTGATGGTAAGACCTGGGGAATCGTGGGCATGGGAAATATCGGACGGAAAGTAGCCGCTATTGCAGAGGCTTTCGGCTGCCGCGTTATCTGCTTTTCGGCATCCGGCCGAGGAGGCTGTACGGATTATGAGCAGGTGGATTTTGAAACCTTACTGCGGGAATCTGATGTGCTCACACTGCATTGTCCTCTGAGTGACAGAACGAGAAACCTGATTGATCTGGAAGCGTTAAAAAAGATGAAAAAAACGGCGATTCTGGTAAACGTGGCAAGAGGCGCCGTAGTGAATGAAGCTGATCTTTGTACTGCACTGCAGGAAAATTGGATTATGGGGGCAGGAATTGATGTATTAAGCAGGGAGCCGATTGAGCCGGGGAATCCGCTTTTGCAGATTCAGGACAGCAGTAGACTCCTGATTACGCCGCATATTGAGGCCGGGGAGAAGCCAGGAATGTGGTAAATCCGTAAGAAGGATGAGCAGTGAAAAGGATGGGCACTCAGAGGGTGGAATTGAAAGGGGTAGGGACTAAAAGGAAGCTTTCAGGATGGCAGGAAAATAGAAACTGCAGATAATAAAGGAATACCGGAGCGGCAGGCCAGATGTTTCTAACAGATATCTGAAAGCGGCTGGTATCAGCTGCGTGCATTGTGGCCGTATGCCGCCGGGGATTCCTTTTATTTATTTTTATACGGACTATATATTGTTTTTTGGAATAGGATTTACAGAAAATAAAAAGTCAGTATAATCGTGCGGGCAGCAGTCAATGCGGCCTGTCAGCTACCTCTTTTTATTCCCTTTTTTTCTTGAGGCCCAGCTTTTATGAAGCTGCTGCCGTTCACGCAGGTAGTTGTTTTTGTTTTCTGTATATTTTGCCTCATTTTTTAATTTAAGATAGCTGTTCCAGCGTTCCCGGGAAAGTTCGCCGTTCTCAATGGCGGTATTTACAGCACAGCCGGGTTCGCTTTTATGCTGGCAGTCTGAGAAACGGCAAAGAGGAAAATACTGTTCAATATCGGAAAAAGCCTCGCCAAGCCCGGAGGAGACATCCCACATACCCAGCTCACGCATGCCGGGAGTATCAATTATCATGGCTCCGCAGGAAAGGCGGATAAGCTGCCGGTGTGTAGTGGTATGGCGTCCGCGGGAATCATCCTCCCGGATGGCGCCTGTGTCCATCATTTCCTGTCCGGCCAGAGCATTGAGCAGGCTGGATTTTCCGACCCCGGAGGAGCCTAGAAAGACAATAGTTTTGCCCGGAAGCAGATATTGTTTTACGCTGTCGAGGCCAAGTCCGGTTTTAGAGCTGACGGCATAGACGTCTACGCCAAGCGCTGCCGCGCGGACTTTATCGGCCTCTGCCTCCCAGTTTTCATTTAAATCTGCTTTGGTAAGAAGTACTACAGGCTGTGCCCCGCTTTGCCAGGCCAGCGTCAGATAACGATCCAGCCGCCGCAGGTTCAAATCATGATTCAGTGACTGCATGATAAATACATAGTCAAAGTTAGCAGCAACTGCCTGTTCCGCGTGACCTGCAGAAGATGGATCCAGGCGGGAAAAAAAGGTGCGGCGGTGAAGCGTTTTATAAATAATGCTGTCGCCATCGTTCTGCCAGGAAAGAAGGACAAAATCCCCTGTAGTGGGAAAAGGTTCATCTCCGGCATAATAGGATCCTTTTTTTAATCTGGCATAGCCATTGCCATGGGCGCTGACAATCTCAAACCTGTCTTTATACACAGCGGTAATTCTTGCGACAGTTCCATCAGTTCCCTCAGGCAGAAGGTCGCGGGTAAATCCATAGGTCTCTATATTTATATCTGTATTCATGCATTATTCCTCCGAAAATTATATTTAAAGTTTTAAAATAAGTTTTGTCTGACTGTGTTAAGTTGTTTATTTTTTCTCTCATAATAGAATCATCTCCTTTTCTTTTTGACGGCGGCAACCCTGAAAAAGGGCGCAAAAATCCCGCAGAAACAAGCCTTGGCTGCGGTTTCTGCGGGACATAATTAACCATATGCAATGGAATTACATACAAACAGGATGCATGAAAGGATTGTCGCTTTGTTTACATGTTCAATTAGCGGAAGGACACCTCATTCTTTGTTGTCATTATTCATATCTCCTTTCATTTTTTCTTTGAAAAGCTAAAATACATATTCAGTATAAAGTATGATAAGGAAATATGCAACCGGAATTTTGATAAAGTTTTGGCGGAGGAATTTTTACTATTTTATTAGTGAGTTTTATATGGATGAAGTGATGGAGCCAGATTTTATACAGGATTGGTAAAAATGCTTTTCAGAAGAGTATTTATGACCGGCAGCTTGTTTTCATAGTTTTTCGGCGGTATAATATCCAGAAATGTATGGCCAGTAATTATTATTTTGGAGGATACAGTGAGTCAGAAGCATGGAGTGAGAGAGAAATATAATACGGCGTGTTGGGCGGCGGTTATTATAGGGCTGTTACTGACCGGTTGCATTGTGTGTGCAGCGGCGTTATGGAGCGCCGGAAATAAGAAGGAGGATGCACTGAGACTGGCAGAGGGATATGCAGTTAGAACGGAAGCGCTTCTGGACAGCCTGTTTCATAAGACGGATGTGCTGGAATCTATTGTGATTACGGGCAGGGGAGAGATTTCGGAGGAGGCGTTCCGGGATTTGGCCAAATCTCTGGCAGATGGAGAGGGAATCCGGGCCATTCAGTATCTGCCGGGAGGCGCGGTTTTATATTGCTATCCGTTAGAGGGAAATGAGGCAGTTATTGGTAATAATGTTTTTGATAATCCACGTCGTCGTGATGATGCTTTGCTGGCTGTGGACACACGGGAAATTGCGCTGTCCGGCCCGTACAGTCTGACACAGGGCGGATTGGGACTTGTAGCGCGGAATCCTATTTTTCTGACCGATGAAGATGGGAAAGAGAGTTTCTGGGGATTTTCTGTAATTATCCTGGATTTGCCGGAGGCTTTGAATCCGTTGATGCTGGAGGAACTGGAAACCGAGGGTTATGATTACCGGCTTCATGTTATTACGGAGACCGGAGAGGATATGACGATTGCCGGAGCAGAGCAGATTGATGAGAAAAGAAGTCTGAGCTATGAGGTAAGTGTACCCAATCATACATGGGTGCTGAGTATGGCGCCGAAAAATGGATGGGTAAATCCGTTGGTGTTGGTGTATCTGCTGCTGGCCGGGTGGATTATTACAGCGTTGAGCGCTCTGCTTGTATACCAGCAGCAAAGGCGAGTGTCCGAGCTTCAGAGATTTGCATCCATAGATGAACTGACAGGACTTTATAACAGGAGGTATCTTGGAGAGCTTCTGGATAAATTGTGTAAAGGTGAAAACGCATTTGCTGTTTTTTATATGGATTTAAATCACTTTAAAGCGGTAAATGACGAATTGGGTCATGCGGCAGGGGATGCAATCTTAAAGGAAGCTTCGGAGCGGATGCGCAGCTGCGCAGGCGGAGACAATCCAACAGCACGGATCGGAGGGGATGAATTCGTAGTGGTATGTCCCGGAAGCAGACTGGCGGAAATTAAAAATATGGAGTCCCGGCTGCAGGAGGTAATAGAGAAGCCTTTTTATGTGGAAGGAGAATGCCGGCAGTTGTCATTAAGTATCGGTATTGCTGTATTTCCAGAGGATGGAAATACTTATGACAGCCTGATGCAGAAGGCAGATCACAGGATGTACCAGGAAAAGAAAAAGGAAAATCAGAAAAAGGAAAGTCAGAAAAAATAGAAATCAGAATAAAAATGTAAAATTAAGAGGTAAAATGCCGGGCGCTGAATAACAGGCTCGGCATTTTTCGGCATTTCATAAACTGGGGGCTTAGTGTTTTCCGATTAAATGTATTTGGGGCTTGATATTATCGGGTATATTAAAAAAACAGTCAGGATTCAATCAGAAAAGCATCCAGCATCTCCAATATACGTTCCTCGTTTCCGGAAGGAAACGCTGTGGGCAGCTTTTCCTTCTGTTCGGACAGGAAGGACAGGGAGACAGGAAGGTATTCTTCCAGTTTTTTCAGATATGCTTCATCGAACCATGAACCGCTGCCTGCAGCAGAGGTGAGTATGAGTTCATGGCAGTTTTGCAGGAGAAAATCAAGAAAGGCAGGATTTCTGCAGGGGCAGAGGTCAAAAAGGCCGGCGGTGTAGGAAAAGAGTCGGTTGACTCTGGCAGCTGTTTCTTCCGGGGTGCGGCAGGAGGAGAGCAGTGTCCGGCTTCCGTTTCCCTTATCTTCGCCGATATCCTGCAGATCATCACAGAGCTGAAGAAGAAAGCCAAAACCGAAATAAAATAAAATTTCCTCTTCCGTCATTTTGAGATTGATAAAAAACCGGTCTATGAGGACGGACAGGCCGCCTTTATATATGGAAATATCCATAATATTCCGTTCGGTAAGAAACAGGGATGCATCGGCCTGTTTTTGACTGATTTCCTGCGCCTCCAGCATGAGAAGAAGGCCCTGGCGGATATCTTTTTCCGCGGCTTCACCATAAGAAGCGACTGACTCCGGACTGGGGTAGACGACGAAAATATCTGCCAGAAGCTGGGCGGTTTTTTCTTCATGGAGGGACAGCGGGGTGATGGGAAGGCCGCTTATTTTATGATGTATGAGGAGATTAAAATGCTTTTTCTCCTCGGAAGTACGTTGGGATCATCAAGAAAGTTATCGGTAAAGGATAGAGCATGCTATAGCCAAAGATGGAAGAGGGGCAGTCCTGAGGCAGCCCGTTCTGCTCCCTGAAAATGGAGTAGACCATGAAATTGCGCAGGGCCTGACCCATATCCTCCGGCTTCATTTCAGGTGCAAAGCTGCGGACCTGCCGGAGAAAGTCCTTCATGGAAGCCTGAAAGGCGATAAGGGTGTCCTCAGACATGGCTCTGCAAATACCCAGGATCGGTTCGTCAAACAGGAGCCCGTGAAACAGCGATTCCATTTCCTGTGTCCATTTCTGCAGCTGGGGAGAAGGGGACTGGGAATAGGCGGCCTGCTCCGGCTGCTTCCTAGAGAAGGGCAGCCTGACTGCAATTCTGCTTCGGGATGGGAAGGCCTTCATATGCCGCTGAAGCCGTTCCATAGCAGCAGTTATCCAGGCCTCGTTGTTTCTTTTTTCCTCCAGGGATACAGGGGAGAGAAAATCGGGGAAGGTGTCCTGGGAAGAGAGCCATAGTTCGCGGATGCGTGGAAGAAGGGCAGAGGTTATATAATTTTTATCAAATATCATGGGGATTCTCCTGTCTGTCCGACGTGTTTGAAAAACGTTGTGTTGTTAATTTTTGGTACTGTTATATTATGCAGGGAATGAAGGGGAATTACAAAAGCAAATTGTGGTTGCAGGTGATGCATTCTGAAAACATTCCGAACTCTTTCCCTTTATACAATACAATGATAGAATAAGGCAATAGGTAAGGGCAGGGAAGAAGATAAAAAGGATTGAGGGGGAGTATATGAACTGGAGAAAGAGTATTCTGGTGAGAGTAGCGGTGCTGTTTGTTCTTTTGGGAAGCGTTACTGCAGTTTCAATGGGAATTATAGCTTATTTGCCAAGCATGCCATAGCGAAAATATGTACAATGCACATAAGGACGTTGTTTGGCAACTCAGCAAAAGTATTGATTTTGAAGTGCAGAAGAATCTGGCTATCATTACTTCTCTGTACTACGATGAAAATCTCAAAAAAATTTTTATGGAAAACAATGCGTCGGAGTATGAGAAGATTCAAATGGAAGCTCGTGCCGTAGACATTGTCAGACAGACTAAAAATACACAGCCTTTGAATAACTGCAACATTATTTTATTTGATGCTTCAGGTGGTGTTTACGGAATGGTTACGGAGGGAACAGATTTTACCTGGCTGGAAGGAAAGCCTTATTTTTCCAAGTTGGCTTCGAGCCGCAGTATTGTATGGGAGAGGAGGAATTGGTAAAAACAATGAGGGACGGTTTATTATCAGTGCTATTAAGGCGGTTAAAGACAAGCATGGCAGGGTTTTGTATTACATAGTTGCCGAAACGGACGAAAAGGTTTTTTTTGATCTATATAAAGGCACTTTGAATTTAAATAATACCATATGTATTGTAGATGAGTATGGGACAATTGCTTCCAGTAGCATCCGGGAACAAAATGGAGAAAGCTTTTCGGAACAGTATGGAGTGACTGCGGAACAGCTGGATAGCCTTGACAGAAAAGTTCGTCTTAATTCCAGGGATTATATGGTGTTAAAAAGCAAATTTCCGGAACTAATTGGTGGATTGTGGATATGGTGCCATTTAAGCAGATGTCAGAGGAGGTTTTCTGGCTTCGCATGGTACTGGGAATTTTTATACTGGTTATGATTGTGTTTACAGTAGTTCTGACTTTGATGTTGATGTTATATTTTGGAAGGCCGATAAACCAGTTAAAGCATTGTATGATGCAGGTTACAAAGGGAAAATTTTCAGAACATATGGATTATCAGAGGGACGATGAGATTAAGGTGCTGGCCGAAGGGTTCAATATGATGGTAGAGGATCTGAAGATATATATGAAGGATCTGGTCTATCAGCAGCAGCTTTTGCGAAACGCTGAGCTAAAGGCAATGCAGGCTCAGATCAGGCCTCATTTTCTATACAATACTCTGGAATCAATTTCTTATCTTGCACAAATGGGGGAAAATTCAAAAATTAAAGTATTGGCTCAATCGCTTATCGGGCTGCTGCGTATGACTATTGGGGATATCAGGAGTACCATAACCCTGGAGGAGGAGCTGGAAGGGGTAAGACAGTATATAAATATTCAGAATATCCGTTACGGTAATACTCTGAGAGAAAGCATCTATGCGGAACCGGAAATCATGGAGTGTAAAATACTTAAGCTATTGCTTCAACCAATAGTGGAGAACGCTATTATACATGGTATTGCACCTCTTTCGGCATCGGGAATAGTAATGATATATGGAAAGCGGGATGAGGACGGAATCTGTATAGAAATCAGTGATAATGGAGTGGGCATGGAAGCCGGAGAGGTAGAAAGACTTTTGAGTGACAGAAAGAGAGAGGGGAATTTTTCAGAGATAGGTATTGCTAATGTGCAGGATCGGATTCAGACACTGTATGGGAAAAAATATGGGGTGGCAATATTCAGCCAGCCGGGTTGCGGGACTACGGTAGAAGTCCATTTGCCCTATATATTGAGTAAGGGAGATGAAATTAAAAATGAGGGAAAAGAGACAGAAGATACTGATTGTTGAGGATGAACCGATACTTCGACAGGGACTTGAGGTTCTGGGAGACTGGGGCAAAAACGGACTGATACTTATTGGCAGCGTACAAAACGGCAGAGAAGCGCTGGAACTGATGGCGACGGAACTGCCTGACATAATTATTACGGATATCATGATGCCTGTTATGGATGGAATTGAACTGATAAAAAGGGTGAAGATTCAGTATCCGGAGGTGGAAATTATTGTTTTGAGCAATTACAGTGATTTCCAGTATGTGAGGCAGGCTATGAAAGCGGGGGCTGCCGATTACCTGTTAAAAGTGCAGATTGACTTTGACAGCCTTCTTGATGTTGTAAATAAGGTTGGCGAGGATATTTTACATAGAAAGAGAATACAAGAGTTTAGAATTCCTGATGAATTGGAGAGCGAAAGGAGCGCTTTTTTAAAGCGGTTGTTGTTCTGTACAGAAGTTGAAGATAAAGATGCGGAAAAGAGTGCAGAGAGTCTGGGGTTAATATGGAACAGCAGACGCCTGGCCGTATATACTGTGGAATTTTTTAAGGATAAACAGGAATTGAGAGGGGAAGAAAAAGCAGAACTTTTAAACAGGATACGTGAATGTCTGACGGAGCTTGAGGAAGGTATGGTCCGGATGCAGGAGAATATGGGACGTATATATTTCATTGCGGTATGGAATAAAGATACCTCGAAAATATTGTGTGAATTTCTGAAAAAAAGGATTGTTCCGGGCAACGGAATTTCATTCCGTATGGCAGCAGGTATTATGGTTAACAGCTTTTCACAAATTCCGAGGTCAAGAACCAGTTCGGAGAGAGGCCTATCCTATTGCTTTTATTTAGGGGAAAACACTTGCTTTGACTGCAGCCAGCGGCATATGGACAAAATAATATGGTCACTTGATGGTGAAAAACTGAGATACGCCTGTATTGTAAAAGATGTAAATGTAATTATGGAAATCGCAGATGACCTGTTGAAAACGGCTGTAAGTGATGATTTTATGGACCCTTATGATTTATTGAAGTCCGCAGAGGGAATACTGCATATCCTTATGGTGAATGTGCGGAAAAATGAAGACAATAGCAGTGAAAGAATGAAGCAGATGCAGTATTTCAGGCAGCTGGAGGAGTGCAGTTATTATGACAGCTTCTATAAGGTGTTCAGGCAGTTGCTGATAGAACTGACGAGTGCCGGGGAACAGGATTTGATAAAAAGCAGAAATCCTCTTTTTTTAGATGTTTTCGAGTATGTGAACTCGCATATCGAGGAGGATATGACTTTAAAAAGTCTGGCGGAGGAATTTCATGTAAATTACAGTTATCTGTCACAAATGTTTAAGAACTATACGGGCACGAATTTCAGCAGCTATCTGAATCAGCAGAGAATACAAAGGGCGGTGGAGCTGTTGAAGGAAGGCAGATATTCGGTGGCAGATGTCGGGGATATGGTCGGGTATCATGAAGTAAGCTATTTCTGTAAGGTATTTCGTAAATATACGGGAAAGACACCTTCTGACATTCAAAAAATATAAAAAAAGTATTATTTTTTCCAAATATTTTTATATTCGGCTGTAATTATTTTTTTGAAACTATAATCTGTATTAGAAATGGAATATTTTTTACTAATGATTATCTGTACGCTTTGTTATGATAGGTGTACAGATAATTTTTTTAGATGCAGGGTAGCAAAGTAAAGCATCTGAAAAGGGAAGGCCGGCCTTTACAAATCTGTATCTATAAATAATAAGGATAAGGAGTGGGAGGTTTGCAAAAAAAAGGTTTAAATACTGGAAAGAAAAAAGGGAGTGACCGTTTAACGGGGTATGCTATGATTGCACCTTTTTTCATTCTGTTAATGCTTTTTGTTATCGTACCTATTGTGATTAATGTTATCCTCAGCTTTATGAACTATAATATGAGGGAAATTCACTTTGTTGGATTTACCAATTATATAGAATTGTTCAAGGATAAATTATTCGGGATTGCTTTTAAAAATACTTTGTTTTATACCGTGTTTAATGTTTTGTTTACAATGATTATCAGCTTTTTGCTGGCTGTATTTCTGAACCGTAATCAATGGATAACAAAATTTGCCAGATCATGTATGTACATTCCTTATGTAACATCTATGGTGGTGGCAGCTATGATTTGGCTGTGGATGTATGAACCTCATGGAGGTGTATTTAATGAAATATTGAAAGCCTTAGGATTACAGCCGGTCAACTGGCTGCTTCAGAAATCCACCGCACTTCCCTGTATCATTGCAATGAATGTGTGGAAAGGGATTGGCTATAATATGGTATTGTTTCTTGCGGCCCTTCAGGGAGTACCAACGGCTTTATATGAGGCGGCGTCAATGGATGGTGCAAAAGGATGGGCAAAAATCAGATATATTACAATACCGATGATACAGCCGATTATCTTTTTTATTTTTATTACAAATATTATCAATTCGTTTAATGTTTTTGAATCGGTAACTGTTATGACGAGCGGAGGGCCTTTAAATTCCACAACCACACTGGTTCATCAGATTTATACAAGAAGTTTTACAGAATATAAGCTTGGATATGGTTCTGCTATTGCAATGGTGCTTTCCATTTTTGTATTATTATTTACTTTCTTAAGTTTCAGATTTGGCAGCCAGAGTAATGATACGGGCAATTGAGGGGGATGAAAGACATGAAAAGGAGTACAGGCAGAAATGTTCTAAGAAATATTGTACTGATAATTCTATGTTTAATTATGTGCTTTCCATTTTTTATGATGTTAAGCACTTCGCTGAAAAGCTATACGGAAATTAAATCTCCTGTCTTTCATTTGTTTCCGGAAAGAATCCGATGGGAGAATTATGTGGAGTTGTTTCAGTCTGGCAGATGGGGCAGGTACTTTTTAAACTCATTTACTATTACCGCAATCAGTACGGCTGCAGCGGTTATCATTAATTCCATGGCAGGATATGCCTTTGCGCGGCTGCATTTTAAAGGCAGAGATACATTATTTGGAATAGCGCTGCTGGGAATGATCGTGCCTGCGCAGGTTACTATGCTTCCAGCCTATGTCATTATGAAATATATACCTTTTGCAGGAGGCAATAATATTTTTGGCATGGGAGGATCCGGACTTTTAAATACAACGCAGGGACTAATACTGATTTATCTGTCTGGTGCATTCGGAGTTTTTCTGTTCAGGCAATTTATGCTAAATTTTCCGGATTCTCTGGATGATGCGTCCAGAATTGACGGATTATCCAGATTCGGTACTTATGTAAGAATATATATGCCGTTATCAAAGCCTGCAATTGCAACCATGGTGGTATTAAGAGCGACCGCAACCTGGAATGACTATATATGGCCGCTTCTGATGACACAAAAAGACAAGTTTTATACAGTGCAGCTGGCGCTTTCCAGGTTCAGAAGTGAATCCGGAAATGAATGGCAGTATACGATGGCGGCAACTGCCGTAATTATATTACCAATTATTATACTTTTTTTGTTCCTTCAGAAATATTTTAATGGAAATAACAACTGGTTTGAAGGATTAATGGAGGAAATCAAATGAAAAAGGGAATTGCACTATTATTAACAGGCTGTATATTGATGTCCATGCTCACGGGATGTGGAAACAGTACGGATAATAAAACGGAAGAAGTCTCCGGACAGGGGAGACAGGAGGAGAATCAGGAACAGGTTCATCTGACATTTCTTACGAATGAAGCGGCAGGCGATGAGCAGCACCTTGAATACTATGAACAGCTTATTTCTAATTTTGAAAGCAAGAATCCGGGAATTACAGTGGAACTTCTGCAAGGAGGGGACTGGCAGGATATGGAGACAAAGCTGAATGCTGCAATGTTGAGCAATACCTATCCTGATGTAATTCTTTGTCCGTTGAATACCTTTGGACAAAGGGCAGCGCTGGGAGATTTTATGGATTTGTCAGAATATATTGAAGGCTGGGAGGATAAGGAGGATATATTTGACGCCAGTATTGATATTGGAAAATATCAGGGAATAAGTTATGGAATTGGAGGTTTTCCTGTTCCTGAGGTAGTTATGTACCGGAAAGATTACTTCAAAGAGGCCGGACTGGATCCGAATTCGCCGCCTGAAACATGGGAGGAGCTTTACGATTATGCGAAGAAACTGGTGGTTATGGATGACAGCGGAAATGTAGAAAGAGGCGGTTTTGACGTTCCCATATCGGATCCGAATGTTACTTTAATGGAAGTTTTTATGAGACAGGCAGGAAATAAAATTATCGATTCCGAAAAGGGAGAAATATGTATTGATCAGCCAAGTGCCATAAAAGCGATGGAATTTCTTAAGAAATTTATAGATGAAAAGCTAACGATTACATATCAGCGCGGGACAGATGATCCGGTATTATCCGGTAAAAGTGCAATAGGAATAGTTTATTTGGATTCCGCAAAAAAAATATTGGAGGAAGATCCTTCAATGAAAGATAAGCTGGGTTTCTTTCCTTATCTAAATGGAGGAGAGGAGGCTGCATTTACTGGATATCGTGTAATGGCAGTGAGCGAAACCTGTAAAAATAAAGAAGCAGCCTGGAAATTTGCTAAATATTTTTATAATTCAGATGAAATGTGGAACAGGTATGAGAAATTTGGAAATATTCCGGTGAGAGTATCTCTGTCAGATAAATATATTCAGGAAAATCCGGAATTGAATAAGGTGGTTATGGCAAGCGTGGAAAAGGGAACCGGAAGACCTGTAAGCGGATGGGTTTCTGTAGTGACAAAATATGAAGTGCAGGCATATGAGGAGATTATGAACGGGGTCAAAGAACCGGAACAGGCACTGAAGGATGCGGCAGAAGCTGCCAGGGCAGAAATTGATTCACAGCAATAATAACGGGAGTATAGCGTAAAATGGGAAAAAAACCAAATATAATTATTGTGCTGGCTGATGATATGGGATTTTCTGATATAGGCTGTTTTGGCTCGGAAATACGAACCCCCTGTCTGGATGCTATGGCGGCTCAGGGAATCAGATACAATCATATGTATAACAATGCAAGATGCTGCCCGAGCAGAGCATCGCTGCTAACCGGATTATATCCTCATCAGGCCGGAGTTGGCCTGATGATGGAAAATCTGGGAATTAAGGAATATCAGGGTTATTTGAATGATTCATGTATTACTCTTGCCGAAGGCGTAAAAAGCGCGGGCTATCAGACCGGAATGATTGGGAAATGGCATGTGGGGGGAGGTTACCAGAAAACAAGAGAAGCATTGGAAAGGGCAGGAAAAAAGGGATATCCCACACCAATGCAAAGAGGCTTTGATTATTTTTATGGTACATTGGAGGGCGCGGGAAATTATTACAACCCGGTCACATTAATGGAAAATGGGGAATGGATTAATATCCGGCCAGAGGATAATTTTTATTATACGGAAAAAATAGGAGAGAAAGCATGTGAAGTTCTTGAAAGGTTCTCCGGAGATGATGCTCCTTTTTTCCTTTATGTATCATTTAATGCGCCGCACTGGCCTCTGCATGCGAGAGAAGAAGATATTGCAGCCTATGAGGGGACTTATCTTGTCGGATGGGACGAAATAAGAAAACGAAGATATCAAAAGCAGTTAGAGATGGGAATTGTAAAGGATATCTGGGATATGTCTCCCCGGGACACCGGTTCTCCTGATTGGGATGAAATTGAGGATAAGGACTGGGAGGATATTAAGATGGCCGTTTATGCGGCGCAAATAGAAGAAATGGACAGAGCAATAGGAAAAATCAGGGAAAAGCTTACCCAATTGGAATTAGTAAAGGATACTTTTATCTTATTTACATCTGATAACGGGGCATGTGCGGAAGAGCTTCCGGAGGATGGGTGGATCTGTAATTTTGCTTCTGAGAGGACACTTAATGGGGAAAAAGTTGAGATTGGTAATTTATCAAAGAGACGTCCCGGAAAAGAGGATACCTATATGAGCTATGGGCTTCCCTGGGCTAACGCCAGTAATACACCGTTCCGGCTTTTCAAGCATTGGATCCATGAAGGCGGTATTTCTGCTCCCTGTGTGGTTTCCTGGGGGGATAATATTAAGAATCCCGGAAGGGTAGAGGAAACTCCAATTCATTTTATAGACATTATGCCCACGATTCTTGAGCTTGCAGAAGCTGAGTATCCAAGGGAATGGAAAGGAACCCTGATTCATCCGGTTGCAGGGGAAAGTTTCCTCTCCAGTGTACGGGAAAAGTGGGAAAGAAAACGTCCGATTTTCTGGGAACATGAGGGTAACTGCGGAGTTCGGCTGGGGAGGTATAAGCTGGTCCGTTGTTATCCTGAGGATTTTGCGTTATATGATATGGAGCTGGACAGAACGGAGCTGCATGATATTTCAGGAGAACATCCGGAAATAAAAAAAGAACTGCTTAAGGCTTATGAAGAGTGGGCACAGGAAACTGGTGTAAAAAGCAGAGAGAAAATTCTTGAAATCATAAAGAACTCAGAAGTATAGAAAATCCCCCTTCCTCTTTCCATAATACAATGTTAGAATAAACTATCATCATTACATTTACAGAAGGGTATGGGGAAAGGAAGGGACAGGAAATGGAGAAAGTCGGTCTGACGAATACGGAGCTTCAGGTATCACAGCTGTGCCTGGGAACTGCGGATTTCGGGACGAAGAGGAGCCGGGAGGAGGCCTTCCGGCAGATGGATGTTTTCCTGGACGGCGGCGGTAATTTTATTGATACTGCTCATGTTTACGGGGATTGGGCCTGTGAGGAAAAGGGCTGCAGCGAGAAAGTGATCGGGGAGTGGCTGGCTGGTAAGAGGGATAAGGTGATTCTTTCCACTAAGGGCTGCCATCCTCCAATTAATGATATGGAATGTTCCAGAGTGGATGTACACAGTCTGCGTGAGGATGTGGAGGAGAGCCTCCGCTGTCTGAAAACGGATTATATTGATCTGTATTTTCTGCATAGGGATAATCCGCAGGTGCCGGCAGGGGAACTGCTGGAGGCGCTGGAGGATGAGGTCCGCAGAGGAAATCTGCGTTATTATGGATGTTCCAACTGGAGCCTGGAACGTCTGAAGGAGGCCGACAGGTATGCAAAGGAGCACGGCCTGAGAGGGTTTGCATGTAATCAGATGATGTTTGTTCTGGCGGATGTGGTTCCGGAAACGCTTGTGAAGCCGACCAGCTTACATTCTTGACGGAGTATTACCGGTACGAAAAGGAAACGCGGCTGTCTTTTATGGCTTATATGTGTATGGCGGGAGGATATTTTTCCAAACGTATGGCGGGAAAGCCGGTGTCCGCACAGCAGAAGGAGCGGTATCACGGGGATGCCAATGAAGCTATCCTGCGGAAGCTGAAGCTGTATGTGAGCGAGGGGTACCAGGTGACGGATTTCCTTTTCAGCTATGTGAAAATGGCAGGGTTTCCATCCATCCCCATTGCGGGTTTTGGCAGCGAGGCGCAGCTGAGGCAGGGGCTTGACTGTATTGACAGGGAGGTCCCGGAGGAAATAATGAAGGACCTGATTTCTTTGAAAAGAACACAGTCCTATCAATGGTAGGAGATTTTACAACCGGCAGTTGATTTCTGCCGGTTTTTCTAATGTCCCGTTATTTTCCAGGGATCCGGTTCGTGTTACAATAGGGCTGTAAAAATGGCAGTTAATAAAAATTGTATGCTCTTTCAGCATACGGATTGGAGCAGGATGGAACTACGGCTGGCAGAAAATATTGCAAGATTCAGGAAATCCAGGGGATATACCCAGGAGGAGCTGGCGAAGAGGCTGAGCATCTCTTCCCAGGCTGTTTCCAAGTGGGAAAATGCCCAGTCGCTGCCCGACATATCTCTTCTTCCCGCACTGGCAGGGCTTTTGGAGACGGATATCGACACACTGATGGGATATATCCCGAAAAAGAAGCGGTAAAAGAGCGTTATAAAATTGAGGAATATTATTGGGGAACTATGCCCGGAGAAATGTGTCTGGAGCTTTTGCGCAGATGCTATCCCACCAGGCCGCTGCGGCTGCTTGAGGTGGGCTGCGGGGAAGGGAAAGACGCAGTCTTTTTTGCAAGAAACGGATATCAGGTAACGGCATTTGATGTGACGGAGTCCGGAATTGAGAAGGCGAAGCGGCTGGCAGATATCCATCAGGTGGAGGTTAACTTTTTCAGGGCAGATCTGCATGATTACCGGCTGGATGAGGAGTTTGACGTAATATACAGCTCCGGGGTTTTCCATCATATCCTGCCCGAGTTGCGCAGGGAAATCATGGAGAATTATATTGCTCATACTGCACCTGGCGGCATGCATGCAATTAATGTGTTCGTGGAAAAACCGTTTATTCCCGTGCCGCCTGATTCGGACGGCGGGGAAAACTGGGTGTCCGGAGAGCTTTTTACCTATTACAGGGACTGGCTGCTTGAGGAATGCAGGGAGACAGTTTTTGACTGCCGAAGCGGCGGGATTGGGCATAAGCATTGTATGGATACTGTTTTTGCGAGGAAGCTGCCTGAGAACGGCGGGAAGGAGAACGGTGGTTTCTGAAAAACACTTTGAAAAAGCTGAGAAAAAGTATTTGAGAATAACCGGGAAGGGATGAGATATGACTGATTTTATAAAGGAGACACAGAATGCGGTGCCGGGATCGATCCGGCTGGAAACCGCGCGTATGATTCTCAGGGATCACAGGCTGGAGGATCTGGAAAGCCATCACGAAATGCTGTCTGATCCGGAGGTGATGTATTATCTGCCGGACATTATGACTCACAGCCTGGAAGAATCCCGACGGGATTTGGAAACCTCGGTCAGGGCGGTGACGGCACAGCCCAGGAGGGAGTATTTCCTGCGAATGGAGGAGAAGGGAACGGGAGAGCTGATAGGGGAGATCGGCTATACGGTTACGGAGGAGACACCGGTGGGAAAGCTGGTTCACGCCGGGTATTTCAGCAGGAAAAGGTTCTGGGGCAGGGGATATATGTCAGAGGCGTTTGCGGAGGTGCTGCGTTTCGCATTTGAGGAGAATGGGGTATTCCGGCTGACGACCGGCTGTGACCCGGAAAATAAAGGTTCCGAAAAGGTGATGAAAAAGTGCGGACTGATAAAGGAAGCGGATATGAAGAAAAAAGTCTGGATGCATGGGAAAATGAGGGATCGGGTGGAATACCGTATGCTGCGTGAGGAATGGGAAGCGGGCGGAAAACGGAGGTGACGGCGTAAAAAGAGGGATAAAATCTGTGACATAACAAAACAAAATCCGGGACAAACAGGTCCCGGCCATAAGTGTAGCGTAAACCGTAATAATATAGGACAAATCAGGAGGAAAAACCAGGGCACGGTCTTGCATTTTTACAGTATCTTTGCTACCATAAGAACGGAATACTCCAGTGATGACAGGACAGACGACCATCACTATAATAAAAATTCGGCTGGTGAATGTAATGTATGCCGTTCCCTGGGCGGGGACGGAAACTGCAAATTTTAGGAGGAACTAATATGAGTAGCGAAATCAGAGACATTAACCTGGCCGAATCCGGCGAGCAGAAGATCGAATGGGTCAGAAGAAACTGTGATCTGCTTCGGATGCTGGAAGAGGAATTCAGCCAGAGCAAACCATTTGCCGGGAAAAAAGTGACCCTTTCCGTTCATCTTGAGGCGAAAACCGCGTATTTGTGTAAGGTGCTGGCGGCAGGCGGCGCTGAAATGTATGTAACCGGATCAAATCCTCTTTCCACACAGGATGATGTGGCGGCAGCGCTGGTTAAGGCCGGGCTGGAGGTTCATGCCTGGTATGGAGCAACGGAAGAAGAATACAATGCACATATCCGTGCAGTACTGTCCGCAGGTCCCAATATCATCATTGATGACGGCGGGGATCTGGTGCATATGGTTCATACGGAAATGCAGGAGCTGATCCCCAATATCCTGGGCGGCTGCGAAGAAACCACCACAGGCATTATCCGCCTGGAGGCCATGAACAGGGCCGGGGACTTGAAGTTCCCTATGATCCGTGTCAACAATGCGCAGTGCAAGCACTTTTTTGATAACAGGTATGGTACGGGCCAGTCCGTATGGGATGGCGTGATGCGTACCACCAACCTGATTGTAGCCGGAAAGAATGTTGTGGTAGCCGGTTATGGCTGGTGCGGCAAGGGTGTTGCCATGAGGGCAAAGGGCCTGGGCGCCAAGGTGATTGTAACGGAAATCAATCCGGTGAGGGCTATCGAAGCGGTAATGGACGGCTTTGAGGTAATGCCCATGAAGGAAGCTGCCAAAATCGGCGATTTCTTTGTGACGGTAACTGGCTGTGACAAGGTAATTGATGAAGAGGATTTTGCTGTGATGAAGGAAGGCGCTATTCTGTGCAATGCCGGACATTTTGACTGCGAAATCGACATGGCGGGCCTTCGTAAAATCGCTGTGGAAACAAAGGAAATGCGTAAAAATATCATGGGATATAAGCTGCCTACCGGCCAGTGGATTTTCGTTCTGGCTGAGGGCCGTCTTGTTAACCTGGCAGCAGGAGACGGACATCCGGCGGAAATCATGGATATGAGCTTTGCCATTCAGGCGCTTTCCGCGAAATATCTGGTGGAGCATGGCCGTGAAATGACAGAGATGCTCATCGATGTGCCGGTGGAAATCGATGAGGATGTTGCAGCGAGAAAGCTGCGTTTTATGGGCAAGGAAATCGATACGCTGACTGCGGAGCAGGAGGCTTATCTGAATAAATCCCTGGTATAGGCGATAGTAAGATTTTAAATAGGTTAACACATATATTACAGAAGCATATATCATCAAAAAAGCCTGTCCTGGTTATAAAAAACCAGACAGGTTTTTTTATTCAAGCTTTGCGTCCGGCGCTTCTTTAGTCTCCTCAAGGGAAAAATAGTCAAAATATGCCGGAGGCACGCAGGGCTGTCCTTTTCCTGTAGCGAACATTCCCACATATACACCGGTAAAACTGCGGCCAATTACCTCACAGGCCAGAAATCTGGTGGAGGCCGATGCGAGATAAATGGGATCATGATCTCCTGAGTAATAAAAATGATAATGGCTGCGCGTCGCTTCAATGTGCAAAGTTACCTCACCGGCGGGAGCCGGGACACAGGCAGCAATTTGGCAGAAATCGTCCGCTCTTTTCTCAACGCAGATGAAGCTTTGTCCATTCATCAGTAGCACCGAAAGCAGTAGGAGGTTGGTTGCCAGTATGAGAATACCGGCTTCTTGGTTTTCCTTTTGTGGACAGAAATCCATTTTGGCGCGGATCCGACGGCGGTACGCCGCTTCACTGAAGCGGGCGGGGCCGGGGACTCCAAATCGCTTATATCGAATGAATTACCGTATAGTGTAAGGCAGCTTTTTCTTTGAGCCAGGCGGTAGCATTCCCTGTGTGGATTGCGCAGATAATTCCAACAATACGCAAGGCTTTCTCCATCAAAATGATCCAGGGAAATTTCATGCGGTACAGGAAACTGCACCAAGTCATGTCCGCAGGAATCCAGGCTTACGCATTTGTTTCCGTTTACAACTGGCCAGCCATCGTCATTCCAGCTGACGGCTGAAAGAAAGGTCTCACGGCCGATATGGCTCATATATCTGCGAGCCAGGCGTATTCCCAGGTGAACCATCCACCAGTTACCATTGGCATCCTCCACCAAATCCCCATGTCCTATGCAATGGACGCCGGGGGTCTGCACATGGATATTGGTAAGGATGGGATTGTGGGGACAGGATTCAAAGGGGATTTTGGGCGATGGTTTCATATGAAAACGTCCATGAGATAGTACTTAATTCGCCGATGGCATACAGATGCGGGGCCTCAGCCGCCCGCCCCCCTGTGCCTGTCCATAAAAACCGGATTTCGCTGATAAGCTTTCCTGTTTCCGGGTTGATTTCCGCCTGCGATATGCCGGACCGGCCATCCGATGCACCCAGGTTTGTTGTAAGATATACATGGCCTTTGTCAAAGGTCAGTGAGGGATCAATTCCTCCCATATCCACCCAGATGGGTTCGTACCATTCTCCGGCCGGATCCGTGGCAGTCACGTAAAAGTTCCATGGCCGGTTACGTTTGTTGCTGGCAACATAAAATATGCCTTCATGATAACGGATGGTGGGAGCCCAAATCCCTCCGGAGGGAGGAACATTAGTCAGGGGAATCTGGGAGGCTCGTGTAAGGCAATGACCAATCTGTTCCCAATGAATTAAATCCAGGCTGTGAAACACTGGGATTCCCGGAAAATATTCTGCGGAGCTGGTAACCAGGTAATAATCTTTGCCCACGCGGCAGACACTGGGATCCGGATAAAAACCAGGCAGGAACTGGGATTTGATAATCCATAAGGCTCCTCCGCTTTCGGGCGGAAATGTGGAGTGATCAATAAAAAGCTTTTTTCAGAAGGACAAGTATTTTTCCTGATGTTGAAATACTTCTGCCATTTTCAATATATTTTCCGGGGGTACATCAAAGGACAGTGCGTGTGTCGGGGCCAGGATATAGCCGCCGCCTTCGCGAAGAATCCGGGAAACCCTTATAATTTCGTCACGGACACCTTCGGGGGTGGCATAGGGCAGACACTGCTGGGTGGATATCCCGCCCCAGAAGGTCAGATCCTTGCCGTAAAGTTTTTTCATTTCCGCGATATCATAGATTTCCGGCTGAAAGGTTTGATAGCAGTCCAGGCCGATTTCGATCAGGTCCGGAAATATTTCGTGGCAGTCTCCGCAGGAATGCTGAATGACATATTTCCCCCCGGCTTTCACCCGCTGATAAAGTCTGGCCATCCGCGGCTTCAGAAAATGGCGCCAGTGATTTGGCCCCATAATAAGCCCTCTTTGCTGTCCCCAGTCATCACCGAAATAGACAGCGTCAACATCGTATTCCAGAGCCAAATCGATCATCGGAAGATAGTAATCACAGATGCGGTCAAATAATTCGTCCAGTTCGTCCGGGCAAATTAGCATACTCATCAGAACATTCTCCATCCCCATCAGACTCCAGGCCCGCTCAAACATACAGAAGCCGAACCCTGCCACCGTAAAACGGTCTCCGTTTTTGGCTACAAGCGCTTCATACTCCTGGCGAAGCCTTTTTTGATCAAATACGGGAAATTCGTAATGATAGTCCTCCAGGTCTTTTATCTGCGGCTTTTCCACAATGCCAATGTCCTTGTCCGCGCCGTTGCGGTTCCAGATAACACCGAATTCATCCTGAAAAAAACCGGGTTTTCCAGGCAGCTGTGTGGGCCATCCCCAATACTGGATGATATTGATGCAGCTGCCAATTTTCTCCTCGATTTCCTCATCTTTGGTGTAAGCGATCAGCTGATCCAATGCCTGTTTTGTGAAGTCCATGTGAAAAGGTATTGTTTCATGCTCCCGGTGCTCCAGTGCCTCAATAACAGCTTGACGTCTTGTCATAAAATCCTCCTTGCCCGCAGCGGGCGTTCGTTTTTAGCAGCTCCTTCAAAACGTCCGGGAAGCTGTTTTTAGTATTACCGTTTGTCGGAGAGGGGGTATACGGAATCTCTCAGGATCAGTTCACAGGGAAGCAGGCTGGTGTGTTCCACTTCCTTTCCGTCCAGCAAATCCAACAGAATTGTGGCAGCAAGTTTTCCTATGTCATAAAACGGAATCCGCAGGGTGGTGATAGCGGGGGTGCTGTAAGCGGAGCAGGTTCTGTCATCAAAGCCAATGACTGAAAGCTGCTCGGGCACCTGTCTGCCGCATTTGCGTCCGGCGGCGATAACGCCGCAGGCCATAGGATCGTTCATGGCAAAAATGGCGGTAGGAGGATCTGGGTAAGAGAGAAGTTTACAGGTCTGTTCAAAGGCAAGGTCATAGTTCCAGTCACCGGAAAGTATAAAATGAGGTGGAAGCACCAGTTCCGCATCTACCATGGCGGACTGGAAGCCCATAATACGCTGGTGGACAAATTCCTGTCCCAGATTACCCGTGATGATTCCCATACGTGTGTGCCCCTTGGAAATCAGATGCATGGCGGCCTGTCTTGCAGCCTCAAAATTATCATAATCCACACTGTAATCGGTCCTGAGGGCGGAGCTGTAGGCAAAGACGACCGGGAGCTTAATCAGGGAACGGATATGGGCCACATTTTGGGAATTGGCGCCTATGTATATGACACCGCAGGCCCTGGAGGCTTCCAGTATGTGCAGGCTGGATTCCAATAGCTGAGTATCATAATCTTCGTGGCTGTAGGTTCTCAGATTGCACAGGTTTACCGTGAATCCCTTCTGATCCAGAAAGCCGCAGATAGCGTCAATAATGGGAGGCGTGCTGAAGGCGGCAACCTCTTCGGCAATAACACCTATGGATTTATAGCTGTTTGTCTTCAGATTCTTGGCTGCGATGTTGGGGACATAGTGCAGTTCGGCAAGAGCGGCAGTCACCCTGGCCTCCGTAGCCGGTGAAACATTTTTTGTTTTATTAAGTACATGGGAAACGGTTGCTATGGAAACACCGGCTAACCTGGCTACATCATGTATGGTAACCATAATTATCCTCCTCTGAAAGTTGATGCGTTATACGGAACAGTTTTATTTATTTTCAGTTCTTCTTTATTCTATCATAATTAAACGTTTACCACAAGCTAAGAAAAGGAATTAGAGTTTTTTAACAAAAAGAAGAAGCGTAAGGGCATTGTAAGAGATAAAAATCGTGCATAAATCACAAAAAAATAAAGAATCAGACTTGGCAATTGACATATTCAATAGGGTGTGATAACCTCTAACTAAGAAAAACGTTTAACTGTACCGAGAGTATAAAATAAGACATAAGTCCAGTAAAATCCAGAAATATGCCTGTTTATAAAAATAATATACCAATGAAAAAGAAAAACGTTTAAAAGGAGGGGAAGTGCGTGTTTACGAAAAAGAAGGAGAAAGGAAATTTCAGAGAACTGCTTCTGCAGTACAGGAAAAATAAAGAACTGTTTCTTCTATTTATTCCGGTGCTTTTGTTTTATATCATTTTCTGCTACATACCAATGGGCGGTATTGTGATAGCCTTTAAGGATTACAAGCTGATGCAGGGAATCTGGGGAAGTCCCTGGGTGGGGTTGGAGAATTTCAGAGAACTGTTCACAACGCCGAGTTTTTATGAAATCCTGGGAAACACTTTGTGGATCAGTATTCTCAGACTGGTATTCGGTTTTCCGGCGCCTATTCTTCTTGCCATTTTGCTCAATGAGGTGCGCCATGCCAGATATAAGAAGGTAGTACAGACCTTCAGTTATCTTCCGCATTTTCTGTCGTGGGTTATCCTGGCCGGCGTGTTCCAGCAGCTGCTGAGTCCGTCTACAGGAGCGGTTAACGCTCTGCTTGGAAAATTGGGAATTGACCCTATTTATTTTCTGGGGGATCCGAAATGGTTTGTATTTACAATTATTTTAACAGGAATCTGGCAGAGCATCGGATGGGGAACCGTTATCTATCTTGCGGCAATTTCAGGAATCGATCCGCAGCTGTATGAAGCGGCCATGCTGGACGGCGCGGGTAGATTCAAAAGAATTCTTTATATAACGCTCCCATGCCTGGCGCCGACAATAACCATTACATTGATTCTGAACACGGGCGGTATTCTGAATGCCGGCTTCGATCAGATTATGAACCTGTATAATGAGGCTGTCTATGAGGTGGGAGATATCATTGACACCTATGTATATCGAAGAGGTTTGGAAGGAATGCAGTACAGTTATTCCACTGCGGTCAACCTGTTTAAAAATGTGATTGGTTTGGGATTTGTTCTGTTTACGAATAAAATAGCCCAGAAGCTGGGCGATAATTCCTTATGGTAGGGGGTGAAAGGAAGATGAGCAGCAGTAAAAATAAAGCGGAGTGCAGGAGACAGGGCATTTGACTGGATTAACTATCTTTTCCTGGCGTTGTTTTCCCCTGACGATTCTGTTCCCGTTCTGGAATCTGTTTGTACAGTCCGTAAGCTCTCCGGATTCAGGAGTTGTGGATGCCCTCAGATGTGGCGAAGAAATTTTCCGCTTTTAATTATAAGTATGTGCTCGCTAATAAATATATTTGGACTGGCTACAGGGAAACGCTGATTAGAACAATTGCAGGTACGGCGCTGAGGCGTCACGCTGACAGCGATGGCGCCTATGCTTTCAAAAAGCTGCCCAACAGGATTTTGGACTACTGTTGTCCTGATCCCCATGTTTTTTTCAGGCGGTATGATACCCAGTTATCTCTGGATGGTTAACCTTCATCTGATTGATAACCGTCTGGTACTGATACTGCCAGGGCTGATAAGTTCTTACAACCTGATAATTATGAGAAATTTCTTTATGTCCGTGCCGGAGGGATTGGAGGAATCGGCAATGATAGACGGTGCGGGAAGCATCCGGATTTTCTTTAGCATTGTCCTCCCGATTTCCAAGGCGGTGCTGGCTACGGTGGCCCTGTGGGTGATGGTAGGACACTGGAATGCCTGGTTTGATGCAACTATTTACATAAGAGATGCGAATAAGCTTCCTCTGCAGGTGGTTCTGAGAAGAATCCTGATGGAAGGAACGCAGCAGATGATGGATATGAACAGTACGGATACCAATCATGTTACGCCGGATACACTGAAGGCGGCAACTACCTTCGTATGTATGCTTCCCATTATGTGCGTGTATCCCTTTGTGCAGAAGTATTTTGTAAAAGGCGTTATTATAGGTTCCCTGAAGGGGTAGTAATCCGGAAAGCCGGAAAATTATAAAAAGGAGAGGTAAAATTATGAAATGGAAAAAAGCAGGCTGTTTATTTTTGACAGCAGTATTGGGAGCGGGGCTTCTGGCCGGCTGCGGTAATCAGGCGGAAACAGGAAATGCAGGAAGCACACCCACAGATGTTGAGAGCAAAGCAGTGGAAACCGGTGCTGCAGAGGCAGTGGAAACCCAGACAGCGGAGAAGAAGGAGGCCCCTCACTATTCCTATCGCATGGTGATGCACAATTTCGGACCGTGGGATGATAAGCCGGAAATGGCGGAGCGCTGGGAAGAGGAGTATAATGCGGATTTTGATCTTGTTTATGTGGAAACTGCAAATGCAGGTGACAGCATTAACCTGATGATTGCATCCGGAGATATTCCGGACGTAATACAAATGGTAGATCAGAACAAATATTATAAGGATGGGATTATCGGTGGATGGACAGAGGAATTTTTCCGTGAGCATGCACCTAATCTGTCCAGGTATATTGACGAAACAGACCCTTCCGCATGGCAGATTGCCAAATTTGACGGAGAACTGATGTACAGCATTCCCTGTTTCCGGAAATATGATACTATTGTAACCCCTGTTGTATGGAGAACCGACTGGCTTGAAAATGTGGGAATCACAGAAATTCCCAGGACTCTTGAGGAATTTGAAGAGGCCTTTTATAAGTTCACTAAAGAAGATCCGGATGGAAATGGAAAAAATGATACCTATGGGCTGTCTGAAACAGGTATCCGTACTATTTATGGTGCGTTCGGCAGTTATCGCGGGAAATGGCTTCTGGGCGATGATGGAAAAGTGGTTTACGGAGATGTGAAGCCGGAAATGAAACAGGCTCTTGAAGTTCTGCATAAATGGTATGTGGATGGTGTGCTGGATCCGGAATTTGTAACTGGTGAAAATGAAGGCGGCTATTGGGCTATTACCCATAAATTCCTGAACAATCAAATCGGTTATACCAACATGGGTAACTTTTACCATTGGCTTCCTGACATGAGCGGGGAGGAAAACGGATCTGCTATTGGTGAAATGGCTGCACAATGGAAGAACTCAGGCAACACGGGAACCTATGCCATGGGCTATGCACCGGAGGGGCCTGATGGACATAAAGGGACGGATAAAGCTGATTTCAGAAAGCTTCGTACCGTATTTTCTGTAAATCTGGTTCAGGATGAGGATAGATTCGGACGCTTACTGGAAATCATCGATGATATGAACTGCGGCAGTGTAGAGAGATCAGTGGAAGTGAACCGCGGGACACTTGGAAAGTATTCGGATATCGTTGATTTTATGGGAAAGAAGGCTTATACTGCAATCGGAGAAGCTGCAGAAGCGGATTCCCTTAATCCTTTTTTAAGTGCAAAGGGAGCAGCAAATACCTTTGCTTTCATTGAAGAAGGCGGCAACCTGGAATATCAGGAGGTTGCTTATGCACAGCAGTTTGCATGGGCTGATGAAGAATTTAAGGACAAAAATGACGGTTATGTAAGTGTTATCTTCAAGACTCCGGAATCCAAGGCAAAATACGGGGCGGAACTGGATAAGATTCTGAACACCGGATATACATCAATTATAACGGGAGAGAAGCCTCTGGATTATTTTGATGAAATGGTAAAGCAGTGGTATGACAACGGCGGTGAACAGCTGACACAGGAAGCAAACGAAATTTACGCACAGGAACATGCAGACAACTAGGAGGCATGAAACGAAAAGGGGACGTACCAGTGCGCCCCCTTTCACTTTTCCTCCAAGCGGGTGCGGATAAGGAGAAAAAAATGATGATGTTTACAGACGACTCCAATCAGACAAGGCTGGCGAAGGATCCGGCGGTTGTCAGATTCGGAAAGTATTATTATATGTATTATTCCAACTGCAGAATCAGTTGTGGCTCCCAGGGTGAGGAAAAGGCCGTATGGGGGATTGGAATTGCCCGAAGCACTGATCTGGAAAATTGGGAAAAGCTTCAGGACATGGACATGGAAGGAGAACTGGAAGCGAATGGTATCTGCGCACCTGGAGCTCTTATTTTTGAAGGAAAGCTACATTTGTTTTATCAGACCTACGGAAGCTTTGAGAAGGATGCCATCTGCCATGCATGGTCGGAAGATGGAGTCCATTTTACCAGAAATGAAACAAATCCGATTGTACGTGCGTATGGAGACTGGAACAATGGAAGAGCGATTGATGCGGATGTGATTATTTTTCAAAATAAGCTGTTCCTGTATTTTGCCACGAGGGATCCAGAGGGAAAAATACAGATGCAGGGCGTAAGCTGCTGTCCTCTGGATGGTGAATTCCGCAGAGAAAGTTGGAAGCAATGCTGTGAGGACAGCATATTGCGGCCGGAACTGGATTGGGAGCAGGAGTGTATTGAAGCCGCCGCGGCTATGGTCCGGTATGGCAAGGTATACCTGTTTTATGCCGGTGCATATAATAACTGCCCGCAGCAGATCGGCGTCGCGGTAAGCAGCGATGGTATACACTTTGAAAGAATGTCCGACAGACCTTTTCTGGAAAACGGAGGGCCGGGAAGCTGGAATGAATGTGAATCGGGGCATCCGTATGTTTTTGTTGATGATGACGACAGAGTTTATCTGTTTTACCAGGGAAATAACGACAAAGGAAAATCGTGGTATCTTTCCAGAGTGGAAATCGGATTTAAAAATGAGATACCGTATATTATCTAATTGAAAAAATAATAACTTTATTTATGTTAGAAATAGGAATTGACTTCCTGCGTCTGCAATTATACAATGAGCATGTGCCATGTTAATTTATAACAAACTGCGGCTATTCATTACCGGACCGGTTGCATCAGACGAAAATGACAGAGAACGAACAGGAGGTAAGTATTATGGCAAACATTTTGAACAGCCCAGCAAATATGTTCAGGAGCGGGTGAACTCTCAGGCTGGGAAAATATGCGGAGGGTATGGAAAGAAAGGCGCTGATCCTTATCAGTGCATCAGGCTATAAAGAATCGGCAGCATGGTGGAAGCTTCTCCGGCACAGGCTGCAGCACGGTATTCGATTATTTTAACGGCGAATGCTGTAAAACGGAAATCAACCGTTTGATCAGTGATGGAAAGGAAGGCTGCGATATGGTCATCGGCATCGGCGGAGGAAAGATTCTGGATACCTCCAAGGCAGTGGCCTATTACAGGCATACGCCGGTTATCATCTGCCGACTATCGCTTCCACGGATGCGCCTGCAGCGCGCTTTCCGTTATCTATACGGAAAACGGCGTTTTTGAGGAGTATCTGTTCCTTCCGGCCAATCCTAATATGGTTCTGATGGATACGGAGGTTATCGCGAAATCTCCGGCAAGACTGACCGTTGCCGGTATGGGCGACGCTCTTGCCACTTATTTTGAGGCGCGTGCCGTACAGGCGAAGGATGCGCTTACCTGCGCGGGCGGACGCGGAACCCTGGCAGCCCATGCGCTGGCAAAGCTGTGCTTTGATACGCTGATGGAGGAAGGAGTTAAGGCCAAGGTGGCTCTGGAGGCAGGCGCCTGCACGGCTGCAGTGGAAAAGGTAATCGAGGCCAATACCCTGCTTTCCGGAATCGGCTTTGAAAGCGGCGGACTGGCAGGAGCGCATGCCATACATAACGGCTTTACGGTTCTGGAGGAATGCCATCATATGTATCATGGTGAAAAGGTAGCCTTCGGAACAATTACCCAGCTGGTGCTGGAGGATGTATCTGCGGACGAGCTGGAGGATATTATCGGCTTCTGCATCGAGGTAGGCCTTCCGGTAACCCTGAAGGAGCTGGTAATTGAAGAAGTGACGAAGGAAAAAATCATGGCAGTGGCGGAAGCGGCCTGCGCGGAAACAGATACGCTTCATAATATGCCTTTTGAAGTGACTCCGGAAAAGGTTTATGCAGCAATCATGGCGGCCGATGCCTACGGAAGATATTTCAAAGGCCTGTAAAGTTTTTCTTCTGGTACTCCGACGGCGTCATTCCCAGCCTGCGGACGAAAGCCTTATGAAAATGGGAGTGATCGTAGAAGGCCAGAGCGGCGGCGGTTTCCGTTATCGTATGACCCTTAAGGAGCAGCTCACAGCTCTTTTCAATCCTGGTATCCAATATCAGGGCGGAGAGAGTTGTGTGCAGCTCTTTTTTTATGAGCCGGTTGATGTACTGCGGGTTTAAAAAAAGCTCTGCGGAGATGGTGCGCAGCAGATCCCCTGTGGAAAGGGAAAGATTTTCCCGGATGAGCCGTAGAATACGGTAAATACGGGCGTCCCTGCGTACGAGACATTCCGGGCAGGCCCGGCCGAAGCTGTCGCACAGAAGCAGCAGCACGTTCATAAGACAGTGATAGCGGAAGGCATCGGAAAGCAGATCACAGCAGGGCGGTGCGTCGCAGGCCTCCAAAAGTGACCTGACAGCCGTCAGCTGATCCTGGGGCAGCCGGATTTCGGCTGTCTGACGCAGGCCGGGATCGGTAAAATAAAGAAGAAAATCCTGAAGCATGACAGGGGTGCTTTCCTCGGAGGCATCTGACAGGAATATTTTGGGGAGAAGATAGAGATTGCGCACAATAAGCCCGGGATCAGGCTCCAGGGCATGGGAATGTCCGTCAGGTATGAAATATACACATCCCTCCGTAAGAAGCCTGTTTCCCCTCTCCGTTTTATGCATCATCCTCCCGGACAGAATAATGCCTATTTCCAGAAATTCATGGGAATGCGCGGCTTCCGATAAATGCGCGGTATAACGGTATTCTTCGGTATACAGCGGAAGGGAGGTACGGGCGGTTATGTAGCTGCTGTGAATTAAATATTCCTGTGTTTTCATACTCAGATTATAAACGGCGGGGAAAGGCATAGCAAGAGGAAAGTCCGTATTTTACACAAATAGCACCGCTGTTTACAAGCGGTTTTGTCCGCCGCATGGTACAATGGTCAAAAAGCGGGAAGGCTGAGGGCGGCGCGTCCATTTCCCCTTTGAATTTATTGTGCGCCGGAGTGCGCGGAGGTAGTGGAAATGACGGAATCGGAAAGACTTTTAATGACACTGGGCTTTGAAAAAAGGACGGAAAGGGGATCGGTACTGGAAACCTTTTTTCCATGGGACAAGACGGTGAATAACTGGTGTAAGCAGGGACTGCCTGAAAAATTTGCGGCAAGCCGGCTGTATCCGCAGGCGGGAAGCTATATGGAGAGATATCTGAGCGATGAAATGACGGAGCCGGTTTATGAATATGAAAAATACCTGGGGTTTGACGGAGTGAAGCGCATGGCCTTCCGTATCCCCTTTGCATGCTTTGATACGACGGTCCTGGAGGAAACCTTAACTTATGTCGTCAGGCTGGATACCGATGGCTGGATAAGAAAGTACCATAAAAACAGCAATCTTGTGGAGGAACTGAAGGCGCCGGTGGAGGAGGAAAAGGACTGGTATACGCTGAAGGATAAGGTAAAGGAGCATCTGGAGCTGTATTGTACCGACGAAAATATCGGGAAGGTTTATGGGAAATATGCGCAGGCCCACAAAAGAGGCGATTTTTCACTGCGCTTCAGGTTTTCCTTGGCTGCTGCCGTACCGCTGCTGGGAATCGAGGGGCAGATGTATGCCTTCTATGACATGCCTGAGGTAATCCATGATATGAATCGGTTTGCGGTGGAGGTCTTCCGGGAAAAGCATGGGAAAATATTTGATATTATCCAGCCGGAGGTCATGCTTTTTGAGGAGGATTTGAGTGGCTGCAACGGGCCGATGATTTCGCCGGATACCTTTGAGGAATTTGTGGCGGACTATTACAGACAGCTGTTCCTCTTGAAGGAAAAGGGTGTAATATTTTGTGGATACGGATGGTGATTTTAACAGGCTGATTCCGCAGTTTATTGCTGCGGGCGTGGACGGCTTCCTTCCCATGGATGTGAATGCGGGAATGGATATTGTTAAGGTCAGGGAACTTTATCCCAGGCTGAAATTTATCGGGGGCTTTAACAAGCTTGTGATTGAACAGGGGAAGGACGCAATAGAGAGGGAATTCGAGCGGATTCTCCCGGTGATCCGCAGCGGCGGCTATGTGCCGGGCTGCGATCATCAGGCGACGCCGGATTCCACATTGGAAGATTACAAATATTATATCCGGCGCCTGAAGGAGGTTATGGAAGAGAGCGGGGCTGCCTGCTCCTGAATTCCGTAGGCGTCATGCCGGCGTATTTTTTAAATACCTTATAGAAGTAGCGGGGATCCTCATAGCCCACAAGGGAAGCGATTTCGGAGGCCGGAATATCCGTGTTTTTCAGTGTAGGCGTCTTTTGCGGCCTCCATACGTACGCCGGTGAGATAATCGATAGGGCTGACGCCCTCCTTTTTCTTGAAGGCGGTGGAAAAATATCTGGGATTAAGATGATAGTGGGCGGCCAGCATTTCCATGGAAAGCTGCTCCCTGTAGTGCTCCCGGAGGAAGGACTTGGCCTGTTCTGTGACAGACTTGTTCATTTCCGCAGGCCTGTTGAGGCAGGTAAAGGATATTTCTTCTTTAATCAGGGAGAGGATTTCGTCCTTATTTTCATAGGAAGCCCAGAATTTCCCATCGGTAAAACGATCCCAGTTTTTCTTGGAGGGAGAATAATTCAGCCGTATGAGCATTTCGTAAATATACTGGATGAGATATTCAGAATTGTGTACCAGGGGATAAAGGCTGTCGATCAGGGAACAGATTTTCCTGGCTGTATATTCGGGGCTTTTGCAGCGAAGATCATTTTCCAGGCTCTTCCAGTCCAGATCTCCGGGAAGCTGTGTCGTATCCGGGGAGGAATTTACTGCATAGTAAACCTTGCCGTTGCCGGAGTGGAACCTCTGGTTCAGCGCTTTTTCGCTCTGTTCAAACAGTTCGGGGCCTACGGCCGGGGCGGGAAAGCTCAGTCCCAGGGTAATGACCGCACCCAGCACATTCAGCTTCGTAACCTGGGATTCCAGCACCTGGTTCAGCTCCTTTTCCAGAGTGTCCAGGCGGGAGCCTGCAAACAGCAGTATCCTGTCCTGGGCGCTGTTTCCGGGCAGCAGGCGGAAGGTCATGGAGAGACGGGGGGCAAGGCTTGCATCCAGGGTGCTGTACACATTTTCCATACTGAAATATCGGTTCTGGTCGTAACGGCTTACATGGGCGGCCCCGGTTATAAACTGCCAGTCTCTGTCCGCGCCCAGCAGGGACAGCAGGGAATCATATTCCTGTTCATTCAGCGGATTGCTCCGGGCCTTCTGAAGCAGCTGGTTGATACGCAGAAGGGTATTCTGTTCCTCCACTTCGGAAAGACGGGTCATATCCGTATATTTTTGTATCGCCTTATCCAGGGCGTCAAAAAGCTTTTCCTGGGTGATGGGCTTTAACAGATAGCAGCAGGCGCCGTGGTACATGGCGTTCTGGACATATTCAAATTCCGCATACCCGCTGATTACGATAATGGAACAGGGTATGCCTGCGGCCTGGCAGCTTTGTACCAGACCCAGACCGGACATGCCGTCCATGCGCACATCGGTGATTATGATTTCCGGACGGTGCTTTTTGGCGGCGGACCAGGCCTCCAGCCCATCACCGGCCTGGTAAATTTCCTCAAATTCATAATTCCCTTTCTTTAATCTGGCAACAATCGCCTCCCGAATCAGGGACTCATCATCAGCAATCAATAGCTTCATAACGTTTACCTCCGTATTTGGGGATAACAAGCTCGGTTTTCATGCCCTGCCCTGCCGCGGTGGTGATGCGGATGCGATAGAGCGGGCCGAATTTCAGTTTCAGACGGTAATGGATATTGAGAATGCCGATGCTTTCATTCTGATCCTGGAAGTCATCGAAATCATCCTTTTCCAGCAGGGCGGATAGCTTTCTGTAGTCTGCCTCCTCCATTCCGTTGCCGTCATCGGAAATGGAGATAAGAACCTCCGTGCCATGATCCTTTACGGAAAACCAGATATTCCCCCCGGAGGGGATTCCGCTGAAGCCATGGCTGATGCTGTTCTCAATAAAGGGCTGGAAAACAAGCTTGATGATCTGGCATTCCAAGCAGGCTTCATCAATATCGGAATGAAAGGTGAATTTATTGCCGAAGCGGATGCTCTGGATATATACATAGTTATTCATATAGCTGATTTCCTCGGCCAATGTCACAATGCCGGAGGAATTATGGTTGATGCTGTAGCGCAGGAGCAGGGAGAGCCGCGAATTTACCTCACAGGCGGTATCATACCGCTCCACCTCAATGAGGGAATTGATGATTTCCAGGGAATTGAATAAAAAATGGGGGTTGATCTGCGCCTGCAGAGCCATGAATTCCGCATCCTTTTTCTTCATTTCAATGACGTAGTTATTTTCTATCAGCTGGCTTACCTGCCCCACCATCTGGGTAAAAGAGGCGTCAAAAATGCCGATTTCATCGCCGCCCAGATGGGAATCCTCAATCTTAAGATTGCCGCCGCTGACCGTTTTTATTTTGTCAAGTATGATGGCAAAGCGCTTATTTACGCTGGCGGAAAGAAGAATGCCTGCGGTCAGGGTGATGCACACCAGGATCAGGATACCTATGGTAAGGGTCCGGTTGAGGGTGTCAATGCTTTCCAGGGAATTGGCATAGGCAAAATAATACACGGCGCGGAAGCCGGAAGCGGAATTGGTGCTTGTCAGATATATTCCGTCCGCATCCGAAAAATCCGTCACAGGATAGCCATTATAAATAATGCCGTAATTCTTCTGCACGAAGCTCAGGTATTCATCGATGCCGGCAAAGGTCTGACCGTAAATATAGTTGCCTCTGGTATCGATAATAAACAACTGGTGCGAATGCTCTCCGTCCACGCCCTTCATGGCTTTGAATACCTTTTCAGGAAAGAGGCTGAGCTTGATTACGCAGGTGATTTCAGTCCCGTCGGGAGAGTAAACAGGCTTCAGGATGGAGAGCAAATCTGTTTTATAAGCGCCCTCCGTATGCATGAAATAATGATCAAAATAGCGGTCCGTCAGCTTTTCCTTCCAGGATCCGGTATCCTCTGCCAGGGGCCGGATGAAAATGCTTTTCCCATGAATGCTTTTATTAAGAGGGTAAAAGGTGAGGTCATAAAGTCCATATGGGAACTGGTTATTCAGAATCTGCCGGATGGCCGCATCCACCTCCTGGCAGCTTTCATCCGTGGCTGCCCCCTCGGAAAAGGCCTGCTTGATTGTTTCATTGCTGCTCAGACTGTTTAGCAGGGTATTAAATTTGGAGAGCTTATAGCCTATGTTATCTACATACTGCTCAATAAACTGCCTGGACGTGGTACGGACCTCCTTAGTCAGCAGCTCGGCCGCGTTATATCTGATATAAAAGTTGGAAACAATAATCTCGATCAGAAGAAGCAGAATGAGAAGGAAGAAAAATTTATGCACAAGCTTCGTATCGTACAGGTAATGCTTCCACAGACGGATAAAAATTTTCATAAAAAAGCCCTCTCTTATGGTATCGCTGTCAGTAATTGTAAAGGGACAGAATAGCTGTCATTTATATTTGCTTGAACCTCACAGGTGCCCAGGGGTTTCCCTTCCGCTGATATACGGAGCTTCCGGGAATGAATCCATTATACAATAGTAAAAGAAAGCCCCGAAAGAGTAATTTTGTTTTGCACAAAAGGACAAGCTGACTTTTTTCCACACAAGATGTGAAATTTTTTTATTTTGAGAAAAATTCCGTTTTGTTACAATAAGCCCACAACCAAGCTTGGCAGGCAGTGAACAAATAATTGTAGTACGAAACAGGAGGATACAGGATGTTTAAGAAAAAGGGGACTAAAATTACAGCGCTTATACTGGCGGCGATGATGACGGCATCAGCATTTCTGTCAGGCTGCGGCGGAACGGATTCTGCAGGCAGCCAGAACAGCGCAGCATCGGATACAAAGGCGGTTGCCGAAACAGACGGCGCAAAGGAAAGCGCTGATACAAATTCCGGTTCCAAGGAAAAAACAAAGCTTACCATGGTAACCTACCTCGGAAATCCCACAAGAGACGCCCTGGTGCAGGAACTGGTGGCAGGCCTTGACAATATTGAGCTTGAAATCATTTCTCCCCCGGCGGATCAGGCGCGTCAGAAGGTTTCCGCAATGCTTCAGGCAGGAGAGAAAATTGATATTCTGGAACTGGATTCCGTACCGGTGGAGTATATTACCAATGGTTTTGTTGAACCTCTGAATTCCTATATTGATAAATGGGACGAGTGGAGCAGTGTATCCGAGTTCCTGAAGGCACAGCTACCTCTTATGACGGAAATGTATACCCATTCCTTACGGCGTATATGAAAGAGCATTATTCTACAGAAAGACTGGTTTGAAGAAAAAATATCCTGTTCCCAAAACCTGGGATGAGCTGTATAACGCGGCAGTGGAGCTGACTGACCCCAGCCAGAACCGTTATGGCTATTCCTTCCGCGGCGGCGCAGGCACCACCGGCTTTTTGCAGATGACAATCCTTTCCTTTGAGGATCCGGCCAAGGTGGATATTGCAGTGCCGTTCATTTCCAAGGATGGAAGAAGTATGTATGATCAGCCGGAGGCGATAGAGGCTCTGGAATTCTATAAGAAGCTGTATGAGGATGGCTCCCATCCCGACTCTATCGCATGGGGCTATTCTGAAATGGTGGAAGCATTTTACTCAGGCGTAACGGCAATGCTGATTCAGGATCCCGAGGTGGTTGCGACCTGTGAGGAATATATGGAAGAAGGTACATGGGATGTGGCGCCTCTGCCCGTAGGACCCAGCGGCCGCGCACTGTTCCCTGCAGGCTTTGCAGGATGGGGAATCGCAGCCAATTCTGAAAACAAGGATGCAGCCTGGGAAGTAATTCAGGCACTCTCCTCCGTGGAAGGAAATACCACCTTCTGCAAAAAGAATGGTAATATTCCGATTCATACCACCGCACAGGAAGAACCCTTCTTCAGTGAAGGTTATTACAGATGCTATATGGAAATGGCAGCAAATCCCGATTCCTATGTAGGCTACGTGGACGGCGGCGAAACAAGATTTGCAACCAAGGAGGAGCTGGATACCATGATCCAGTTCGGCGGAGCGGCGGATGGCCTGGTACAGGAAATGCTGCTGGGCAAAACCTCAGCGCAGGACTGCGCAGCAAAGCTGGGCTCCTATTACAGCTGGTCCCAGGACAGCGAATGGGTAAAGGAAAGATTCAAATAACTGTGAAAGCATTGAGCAGTTATAGATTTGGTAATTAAGCATAAGGCAGTCTGAACCGAAGTCTTATGTCCAACAGGAAGGCTGTCAAAAATGACAGCCTTTCCGATTTGAGAAGGGAAGGAAATTATGCGGCCAAGGACAAACAAGCTGTCAAAAAAGATGAGAGACAGACTTTTCATCGCGCTGTTTCTTCTGCCGGGGCTCCTCATGATTCTTGTCATGCTGTATTACCCTGCGCTGGACGGAATAGTAATGTCATTCCAGGATGTAAAGTCTTACAATATATTCAGTAAAAAATTTATCGGACTGGAAAACTTCCGCCATTTGTTTGCAAACATAACCTATCTGGGGACCTGGAAAAACACGGCCATCTGGGTTTTCGGTTGTGTGAGCGTTGAATTCATACTGGGCTTTGGAATTGCGCTTCTGCTGCAGAAGCATTTTTTTGGAAAAAAACTGTATGAATGCGTGGTATTCATGCCGTGGGCGCTTTCCGGCTTTATGGTAGGCATCATGTGGAAATGGATGTTCAACGGAAGCAACGGCGTAATCAATGACATTTTTATGAGGCTTGGAATTGTGGACAAACAGGTTGGATTCCTGTCTAACCCGGATTATGCCCTTGCCTGTGTAATGGTTGCCAAGGTATGGACCGGTATGGCCTTTTTTGCCATTATCATCATGGCGGCGCTGAAGACGATCCCTCAGGATATGTACGAGGCCGCGGCGATTGACGGCGCTACCCCTTTAAAAAAATTTATTTACATAACGCTTCCTTCGATCCGTGTCATCCTGCTTCTCATGGTATTGCTGAGGGCGGTGCAGACCATTAACTCTCCCGACCTGATTTTTGGCATGACCCAGGGCGGTCCTGCAGGAAGCAGCCATATCGCCTCCAGCTATATTATGACGGAGGTGGTAAAGGGCAACGACTACGGCCTGGTATCCGCGGCCGGCGTCATTTTATGGCTGGTAACGCTTGCCTGTACGGGAGTCTATATCGCATGCACCAACACCCTGAAAGGAAGTGATGAATAATGGCGGGAAAAGTATTAAAAAAAGCAGTACTGACTGCGGCGAAATATATTCTTCTGGCGCTGTTCTTTATTTTTACGGTGTTTCCGTTTTTCTGGCTGCTGGTTTCCTCACTTAAGGGAAGCAAGGAGCTGTATGAATTCCCGGTGCATTATCTGCCCCGGCAGGCGACCCTGAATAATTACCGGGAAGTGATTCAGATGGGGAATTTCGGGCTTTATATTTTGAACAGCCTTATCATAGCGCTGACGGCTTCCTGCATCGTGGTTCTGATTGCGGGCATGTCCTCCTATATTTTGTCCAGAATGGAGTTCAAGTCCAAGCCTATAGTGTTCATGGTATTTATGATGACCCAGATGCTTCCCGCGGCGGTAGGCTTTGCGCCGTTATATATCCTGATGTCAAGGCTGGGTATGATCGATAAGCTGATTACGGTAATCATAATCCTTGTGGGAGGGCAGATTCCCTTTGGGACAATTCTCCTCATAGGCTTTATGAAGGGGATTCCCAAGGCGCTGGAGGAGGCCGCGCTGATTGACGGCTGCGGACGGATCAAGACCTTTTTCCGAATCGTTATGCCGCTGGCGAAATCCGGCCTGTTCTCCGTATTTATTTTCGTGTTCCTGGCCTGCTGGAACGATGTGTATACCTCCGTTTTATATATTAACTCAAGCGGCAGGAAGACTCTGACTGTAGCCATTTATTCCATGATTGGAAAATATGATATCAACTGGGGCAATGTCGCCGCAGGGACGCTGATCGCCATGCTGCCTGCAATTCTTCTCTTTGGTTTCATGAAGGAAATCTTTGTGGAAAATATTGCGGGAGCGGTGAAGGAGTAGGCGCCGGGAAAACCTGAAAGGATGAGAAAAATGAAAGCAGAAGAAATTTGTACACATTACGGAGAAAATCCCTCCCGGTTTGCGGGAGCGGTCACACCGCCTATTTTCCAAAGCTCCCTGTTTACCGAATGTGAAGGCAATGAGGGCGGCAGGGAAGGGCGTTATGCCTATACAAGAGTCTCCAATCCCACCACGGAGATCGTGGAAAACAAGGTGGCGGCGCTGGAGCAGGGGGAGGCGGCGAAATGCTTTTCCTCCGGTATGGGGGCCATCAGTGCGGCGATGATGCACTATCTGAAAAAGGACAGCCATGTAGTGGCGGTTGCCAGCATCTACGGCCCGGCCCACCGGTTCCTGGAGGATTATATGAAGCGTTTCGGCGTGGAGGTAACCTTTGTGAAGGGAACCGACACACAGGAGCTGGAAGGGGCCATGAGGGAGAATACGGATCTGATTTATCTGGAAAGCCCCTCCACCTATCTGTTCCTGGTGCAGGATCTGAAAAAGATTTCCGAAATCGCCAAAAAGCACCATGCAGCTACGGTAATTGATAATACCTACTGTACGCCGGTGTTCCAGAAGCCCCTTACCATGGGCATTGATATGGTGGTGCATTCCGCTTCCAAGTATCTGGGCGGACACAGCGATATCATCGGAGGCGTGGTAATAGGCCGCAGCGAGGATATCAGCCAGGTTGCGCAGAATGAAAGAGAGCTGTTCGGAGCTGTTATGAGCCCCTTTGACTCCTGGCTGATGCTTCGCGGAATACGTACACTGCCGGTTCGTATGAAGCAGCATATGAGCAATGCGCTGGATATGGCGGCGTATTTCCAGAAGCTTTCCATTGTGAAGGAGGTCATTTATCCATGGTGGGAGACACATCCCCAGTATGAGCTTGCCAAAAAGCAGATGACCGGCGCAAGCGGGCTGATGAGCGTGGTATTTGATCTGCCGGGTGAACAGATTAAGAAAATAGTAAATGAGTTGGAATTTTTCCACAGAGGACCCAGCTGGGGAGGTTTTGAAAGCCTGATTTCCCCGGTAGGCGCAGATCTGGCGCAGGATAATGACACCATGAAAAAAGGCCTGGTGCGTATGCATATCGGCCTGGAGGGCGCAGATCTTCTGATGGAGGACTTTGAAAGGGCTGTGAAGCATGTGCTTGGATAAGGAAGAAAAAACAGCGGTAATTTTCAACATACAGAGATTTTCCATTTTTGACGGTCCGGGAGTCAGGACGGCCGTATTTTTCAAGGGCTGCAATCTGCGGTGCCGCTGGTGCCACAATCCGGAGTCCTATGAAAAAACGCCACAGCTTGCCTATGATAAACAGAAATGTATCGGCTGCGGCCGTTGTGCGGCCGCCTGTCCTGGCGGCTGTCTCATTCCGGATCCGCAGCGGGGGCTGCTTTACCGGAAGGAGAACTGCATAAAATGCGGCCGCTGCGCCCGGGGCTGTTATGCCAGGGCTCTCAGCATCATAGGCAGCAGGGTGACGGCGGATGAGCTGATGGAAGAGCTGCTGGAGGATCTGCCTTATTACCGGGAAAGCGTTGACGGCGGCGTCACCTTTTCCGGCGGAGAGTGTATGCTGCAGCTGGATTTCCTGGAGGAAATGCTCCGGCGCCTGAAGGCGGAAAATATACATACGGCTGTGGATACGGCGGGGAATGTGCCGTATGCGGATTTTGAAAGGATTCTGCCATTTACCGATCTGTTTTTGTATGATATGAAGGCGTTTCATGAGGATGTGCACAGGGCGCTGACAGGGGTATCCAACGAGCGTATCAAGGATAATCTGCTGCGGCTGAAGCAGGCTGGGGCGCAGATTAAAATCAGGATTCCCGTCATTGAAGAGCTGAATGCCGGGGAGCTGCCTTTTATGAGGGATTTTCTGTTTGAGAACGGTATACGTGACGTGGAGCTGCTGGCTTATCACAGGATGGGCGTGGGCAAGGGGGAGCTTCTGCTGGATGAAATCTGCCAGGAGGGGTTTGAAGAGCTTTCCGCACAGAAGCTGGAGGAGTACAACAGAAATTTCTTTGGAAACGTGAAATAAAGGTAACTGCAAAGGAATAAAACAGTTGCAAAAAGGGCAATTGCAAAGGGAGAACATTATGCTTAATACGGAAAAAACGGTTCTTTCTCCGCAGATCGCGGAAAAGATTGAACAGCTGCACCAGGATAAAATCCGGCTGAATAAAGAAAAAATTGATCATTTCGGATACCTGGATATTGATGATCACGGTTTTATTTATTTTCCTGATTTTACATTTGAGCCGATCACCCATGAGGACGGCCGCGTATATGGTATGAAAATGCTGGGGGACAACTACAGGAAGATCCTTAATGAAATGCCTGTTTACTGCAATACCGCCAGCGCTCTTGCCACCTGCTGGCCCGGCAACCTTTCTACCTGGATGGAAATCGGCTTCAGGAAGGAAAACGAGCCGGAATTCCTGTACCCCATTTATGAAAAATACAATATACTTCAGCCGGGCTGCGGAGGTATGAACCATCTGTGCCCGGATCTTACCATTGGCCTGCGCCTGGGCTGGAAAGGGCTATTAGAGAAGGTAAGGTATTATAAGGAATATAATGTTCATTGCGACGTTTCTTTTTATGAGGGAGAGGAGCAGCTGCTTCTTGGCGTATTGGAATGGATAGGCCGCCATGTGGATTATGCGAAAAAAATGGCGGAGACAGCGGAAACAGAGGAATTGAGGGAGCACTATATCCAGGTGGCAGAGGTGAATGAGGCGCTTTTGAATTATCCGCCGCGGACGCTGCGGGAGGCATGCCAGTTTACCGCTCATTTTCAGTGTATTGACAGAATGTATTATGCGGGCGGCGCACTGGGGCAGATAGATGAGCTGTTCCGGCCTTTTTATGAGAAGGATAAAGAGACTGGGGGGCTTACGGACGAGGAGGCGGTATGGTATTTTGCCAGCCTGTTCTTCAATGATACGCATTATTCCCAGATTGGAGGCCTGACACCTTCCGGTGATGCCGATATGGTAAGCAGGGTCAGCTTCCTGGTGCTGGATGCGGTGCATTATCTGAAAATTCCTTCCAATGTGGCTATCCGGGTGCATGACAGTATGAATGAGACGCTGCTTCGCCGTTCGCTGGAATACAATATGGAGGATGGCACAGGAGTATGCTATTCCTGTAATGTCGGGTGTGAGGAAGGCTTTGCAAAAGAATGGTTATCCGATGGAGCGCGGATGCGGATTAAGTCGGGCTGTAACTGGACGGCGATTCCAGGTGTGGAATACCCGCTGCAGGATGTAACGAGACTGAGTATGCCTATGGCATTTCATTGGGCCATGGAGGATATGAGGCCGCTTGAAAACAAGGGGACAAAGGTTCTGTGGGAGCTTTTTGTCAGGCATCTGACCGTAATGGTGAACTGCATTAAGGACGGCTATGATTGGCATTATGAGCATATTTCGGAGGACACGCCGGAGATTATTCTCAACCTCTTTATGCACGGGCCTGTGGAACGGGGGCTGAACTGTGCACAGGGCGGCGTTGATATCATGGATCTGAATATTGACGGCATCGGCCTGGCTACGGTGGCGGACTCCTTTGCAGCGATTGAGCAGAGGATTGAAAAGGAACAGGCGCTTACCTTTGAGGAGCTTTATCAGGCCCTTGACGCGGATTATGAGGGCTATGAAAATATCCGTCTGATGCTGAAAAATATTGACCGTCTCGGCGCGCCCCATTCTCCTGCAATGAAGTGGGCGGAGCGGACAAGGGATCTGTTTGTTGGGCTGTGTATGAATGAGCCGACACCGAAGCACCGGCTGAAGGTTATCGCAGGGATGTTCTCCCATGGGGATATCGTCCGGTACGGGGAAACGCTTCCTGCCACACCTAACGGAAGAAAGTACGGGGAGCCTATTTCCCATTCCAATGAGCCTGATCCGGGCTTTGCCAGCGGACTGCACACCTTTTCACCTTCGCTGAAGGCAAATACGGTTGCAAAGCTGCAGCCGGGATACGGCAACTCTTCTCCGCTGCATCTGGACGTGGATAATTCCATGATTACGAAGGAGGGCGGCGTTGATGCGCTGGAAACATTGATACATACCCATAACCATATGGGAGGAACCCTGATTAACCTGAACTGTCTGACCAGGGAGCGCCTGCTGAAGGCGCATGCGGATCCGGACAGCGACCCGGATCTGGTGGTGAGAGTGACGGGATATTCCGCATTTTTCTCATCTCTGTCACCCAAGTACAGGCAGCAGATTGTGGATCGGTTTTTAAACTAACCGGAAGGGGACTGTGATGGAAGAGAGTGAAAACAGCCTGAAGCTTCTGAGCTTTTGGGCGATCAACGGGGAATTGTGCGGACCAAAGCTCAGGAGGCAGCTGGACGAAATGAAGAGCCTGGGGATGCAGGGAACGATTTTCCATCCCAGATATTATCCGGGCAGGCCCGCTTATATGAGCAAAGAATATTTGCAGCTGCTGTCGGAGACAATTCTGTATGCGAAGAAGCTGGGACTGGAATTCTGGATTTATGATGAGAACGGCTGGCCCTCCGGGAACGCCGATGGGCATGTCCTGAAGCGTTTCCCGAAGAGCCGGTGTGAGTGGCTTGCCTGTCACGACGGAACGGTCTGCCTGGAAAGCCGGCCGGGGTTCAATACGCTGTGCCGGGAGGAAATGGCATATTTTATTGAGTTTACATATGAAGGCTATCGGAAAGGGCTGAGTGAGGAAGCATTTTCCTATGTGACGGGTTTTTTCAGCGATGAGGTTGGGTTTCTGGATGGGGAGAGCGTGACGTTGGAAAAGGGAGCGATCCCCTGGTGCCGGGAAGCGGAGGAAACCTATGAAAGCAGATATGGCAGAGCCTTCCGGGAGGATTGGGGGCTTTTGTTCCGGGAAGGCGAGGGCTGCCGGGAGGTAAGGTACCGTTACTGGCAGATCCTTTCGGATATTCTTGCCGATTCCTTTTACCGGCCGGTTAATGAGTGGTGTGTCCGTTATGGAAAGAGGTATACCGCGCATTTAAAGGGGGAAGAAAATCTTTATTTTCAGGTTGGCTGCAGCGGTTCTGTGTACCGCAATCTGATGGAGGTGAATGTGCCGGCTGTGGATGCCCTGGAGAGATATCCGGGAAATCATTACTATCCGCGTATCGCTTCCTCCCTGAGCCGCCAGTTTTCCGACGGACGCTGCCTTGCGGAGGCGATGGGCGGAAGCGGCTGGGGAATGTCCCCGGAGGATATGGTACGGTATGTGGACTGGCTGGCGGAAAGCGGCATAGATACCATTGTATTTCACTTATGGCAGTACTGCACCAAAAGCGCGTCGGTCAGGGACTGGCCGCCTAACATACCACAGGGGCTGACCTGGAGGACCGCTGCAAAAGAAGTGTTTGCCAGGCTGCGGAAAAAATGGGATGGAAAAATCCACCAAAACAGGCCTGTGCTGTTGATTGCCCCGGAACGTGGAGTGATGGCCGGCTTTAATCCGGCGCACGCTCCCGAAATCAACGTCCATAACGGCAGCGGGTATGCGGACTGCGAGGGCGGCAGGATCAGTGCGGCCTTTGGGGCTTTTGTGGAGCATTGCCATGGGCAGGGGCTTGCCTTTGACGTCTGCAGTGAACGGATATTTGAGGAATATGGATGCGTGGAGGACGGACGGCTGCGGATAGGAAATGCGGTGTATTCGGCTGTTATCTGCGGAGAGGGCGCTTTGTTTACGAAGGCTTCGGTCAGGGAACAGGCGGTAGTATCTGGGATTTGGTATGAAGAGGCGCAGTGGAAATGGCGTTATATGGGGCATGGCGGGAATCAGTTTCTTCTGGAAGGAAAGGAGAACTGTATTTCATACAGGGAAGATGCGGACAGAAACGAAGCTGGCAGGGGAGAGGACTGGCGTGTCCGGGTACAGGATCCGGTCAGGGAAGTCTATGTTCAGGAGACCCTGCTTACTTTGGAAGAAAGGGATGGGCTTTTCTATTGCGAAATTCCGGATGATATCATGCTTTCCTGTCGTGAGAAGGGAGAAATCCGTATCCGTTTGGTGCCCTTACCGGATGGGGAGCAGGATCCGTTTGCCTGGCTGGAAGGCGACTTCGCGGTAAAGAGCAGGGCGGGATATACCCAAAAGGACGGACATCAGTGGCGGACCGAAGGGGATTTCTATCTGACGCAGCTGGACGGGGAAAAGATAAAGCTGCAGGATCTTACTGAAAGCGGATTCCCATTCTGCGGCAGCTACGTGGAGGCACAGAGCATGGCATATGTGGGAGAGGATGGGGGGCTTACCTTTGATGCCTCCGGCCTGCATGCCGATTGTATCGTTGCCGCGCTGGACGGGGAAGAAGAGTATGGCAGGTACTGCTGGGGGCCGGAATGGAGGCTGGAGGGGATTGCGCCGGGATTACATGCAGTGCGTATCCGGCTGATTCCCAGTACCTTCAATACCTTCGGCCCGCATCACCACCGTGATGGCGACAGGCATCTGACAAGTCCCATGCAGTATAGTGGGGAGAAGGGTTTTGCGGATACGCCGGATGCCCCTTCCTTTACATTGGTGAAGGAATATCATGTTGTGAAGTTTGGAATTTAATTTTTATTTGAAAGAAAGGCGTTACTGTATCCGGGAAGGATGACGGTGACGCCTTTCACATTTTACGGTACGGAGGATGGTGCACACGCTCCGTACTTTGTAATCTATCAGGGAAGCATGTTCCTTTTTTTCCACTCCCGTGGCGCAATTCCCATTACTTTTTTAAACGCTCTTGAAAAATGGAGCTGATTTTCATATCCCACTTGTATGGAGATATCTCCGATTGACAGTTCCGTATTTCTCAGAAGATCACAGGCGATATTGATCCGATAGCGGATGATGTATTCCTGCGGAGTAACAAGAACAGTGTCCCTGAAAATTTTACCGAAGTAACTGCGGTCCAGATTACACCAGTTGGCCAGTTGGGCGACAGAGATATCCTGATTGTAATGGCGTTCAATATACATCATGGCCTCATGAACATAAAATTCCTGAAGGTTTCCTGCCTTTGGCGTCTTTTTCTGCGAAGAAGTCCGTATCAGCGTTTCCAAAATAAAATACATATTACCCAGGAGCCGGAGAGAACTGTCGTGCTCCTCCAGCATTTTCAGCATCAGCCCCTTTAATTCGTCGCTTCCTGTCGAATTAGACGGAGTATAGATGGGGTGCTTCAGTCCAAGTCCTGCATCAGATAAAAAGGTAGGAATCTTCAAGCCGTCAAACTCAATCCAGATATAGCTCCATGGATTCACCTTATCGGCTACATAAGTGGTAATGCATTTTGGGCAGATAAGAAAAGCCTGGCCGGCTTCAAGCTGAAAATGCCGATCCGTCCCTATGGTAAAAAGCCCTTTGCCCTCCAGAATATAATGAAGGAGGTAATGATTATGAACAGCAGGTCCACAGGAGAGGAGCGGCGCGCATTTTTCCTTTCCGTATTGGTAAAGAGTGAGATCTGTATAATTGGTTCCCTGAAAGATGTGAGTGATATTGTCATCCATAATCCGCCTCGTTGAAACTAGGTTAGCTGTTGAGTGTGGCCTTTGTTATTTCCCGTAGATGGCACACTATATAAATGTAGTATATCATAATGCGTTCTATATGCAAGAAAAAAGATGAAATCAAGAAAATGGGTATATTTTGGAATCCTTCTGATACACGATAGATGTCCGATGATTTCAACGATTGGCCTGGAGAAACCCAGGATTGCCAGAATCCTCCGTTGTATTCCGGCATTCCGGTGGAATGTCTGCAGAGATTGGCCTGGAAAATGTGATTAGCAAAGCGAAGGGAGGCTTCTTTATATGAAAAGAAAAATGCTAAGCAGTATTATGACAGCAGCGCTTGCAGTATCTTTGCTTGCAGGATGCGGCGGCAGCGGGAATGCAGATAAGGCGACACAGCCAGTACAAAATGAGGCACAAACTGAAGCATCTGCAGTTTCAGAAGAAACTGCGGGAAAAGCGGCGGGAACCGAAGAAGTTTCTAAGTCCTGCAGTCCGGAAGAGCTTACAGGGACGGTTGTAATATGGGATTGGGACGGGGGAACACAACAGAAATATGTGGATAAATTTAATGAGGTATACCCCAATGTAACAGTGGAAGTCCAGGATGTTGCCTGGGATGATTATATGACAAAGCTGCAGACCAGTTATGTATCTGGAATGGAGCTTCCGGATATTATTCTTGGGGAAATGGCCTGGAGAGGCACTTTGTTTGAAATGAATATTTGTGAAAATCTGGAGGAAGCGCCTTATAACCTGGACAGAAGTGAGATGGTTCCTTCTTCAGTGCCATTAGTATCGGATCAAAACGGTAAAATACTTGGTGTTGAGATGCAGGTGACACCTGCAGGATTTGCTTATAAAAGAGACTTGGCTAAAGAATATCTGGGAACAGATGATCCACAGAAGGTTGGTGAAATGATTAAGGACTGGGATTCTTTCCTGGCTGTGGGGGAGCAGGTAAAGGAAAAGAGCGGCGGAAAAGTAAAGATGATGGCATCTCTTGGAGATGTGCTGCTTTCCACTATTAATCAGAATATTGTGGATTATGTGGACGGGACAAATGTCAATATCACTGAAAAAATGGCCCGCCCGCTGGAGCTTACCATGAAAATGCGGGATGCAGGAATTATTGGAAATGTGGAAATGTATTCCGCTTCCTGGTATTCTGCTTATGCGGCGGATGAATATCTGTTCTATGAGGCAGGTGCATGGTGCCCTCCCCTGGTTATCGTACCAAACGATCCGGAGGGAGCGGGAAACTGGGCAGTGACAATGCCTCCCGAGGGCTCCTTTAATCTGGGAGGAACTACGCTTAGTATTTATAAAGACAGTAAAAATAAGGAAGCGGCCTGGGCGTACCTGCAGTTTATTTACTTTTCAGAGCAGGGAGGTTCCTATATGTATGATCTTACAGGAAATTACAGCTGCTATCAGCCATATTACAGCAGTGGATATTCACCCGTTGAAAAGGAAGGGCCTGTGGATAAGTTTTTCGGTGGACAGAGTCTGGTGAAATATTATATCGAAGAAGCAGCACCTAATGCAAAAACTATGTCACAGACAAAATATGATGCTATTATCAACGACGTGTTCCAGGCACTGACTCCCAAATTTATGTCGGATTCTTCCATTGATTCTGCAAAAGCACTCGAGCTTTTTAAAGAGGAAGTCTCCCTTAAGGCACCGGAAGCGCAGATTCAATAGGTTAAAGGCACAGGTGGAAAATGAAACGAAATAAATGGCCGTATCTTTTTTCTCTCCCTTTTTTGGGGGCATATGGATTATTCATGCTTTTTCCCATGATATATTCCTTTTATCTGAGTTTATTTGATTATAATGGAATTGTGGAAAAGCATTTTGTGGGATTTCGAAACTACATCAATCTTTTTACCAAGGACAGGCTGTTTTTAAAATCCTTGTTCAATACGGTTTTAATTATGCTGATGTCACTTCCGGTAAACCTGATACTGGGACTTGTTATTGCATATTTGCTGTTTCAGCTGGTAAAAGGCCGGCGTCTGTTTCAGATTGTAAACTTCCTTCCATATATAACAACACCGGTTGCCATAGGTTTCATTTTCTCCTATATATTTGATTGGAACAGCGGTATCCTGAACGGCCTGCTTACACATTTTAACATATTGCAGGAAAATTATTTCTGGCTTCAGCATCCATGGTCAGCGAGGCTTATAGTTGCGATTATGATAGTATGGCGGAATTTCGGTTACTGTATGATGATTTACCTTTCGGGAATGACGGCAATACCTCAGGATGTTTATGAGGCAGCTGCAATTGATGGCGCAGGCAAGGTGAAAACCTTCCTGCACATCATTCTTCCCCTGCTGAAGAATGTGACCGTTTTTCTTTTTATAACGGCTTTAATCGGCGGCTTTCAAATGTTTGACGAACCGGTTCAGCTGTATTCAGGATGGTCGGCAGCATCAAAAAGTGTCGGAGGTCCCGATTATTCAGTACTGACTGTTATCTGGAAATTTTACGATGATTCTTTTGGAAGCAATACCAGGCTTGGATATGGTGCGGCTATTGCATATACATTATTTTTAATTATAGGCAGCTGTTCCCTGTTCAGTTTCTTTTTCAGCAACAGAAAAGAAAAGTAGGAGGGTGCCGATATGCAGCGTAAAAAAATATTTAATGATATATGGGTTTATCTGATTCTTGGAGTGATGTCAATAATTGCCCTGTTCCCTTTTTACATGATGTTCGTGATGGGGACCTATTATAGTGAGGATTTGTTCCATGGGCTGCCGCTGCTTGTCAGTGATTATTTTGTGGAAAATCTGAAGACAACGTTGGATAACGGGCTTTTGGCAACCTACTTGAACAGTATTCTTGTTTCTGCAGCGTCGGTAATTGCCTGCCTGTTTACCAGTATAACCATAGGCTATGCACTGGCAAAATTTACATTTCGGGGACAAAGGGCAATCCTGATACTTGTTTTGATCGGGATGATGCTTCCCACACAGATATCTATTATCGGGTATATTATGGAGATGAGAGTAGCGCACCTGACTAATACTCTCTGGTCGGTTATATGTGTCTGGATTGCCAATCCCTTCAGCGCCTTTTTCATGATGCAGTTTCTCAGGGATTCGGTTCCGGAAGAAATGATGGAAAGTGCGAGAATAGATGGCTGCTCAGAACCAGGAATTCTTGCTTCAATTGTAGTTCCCTGTATCAAGCCTGCCATTATGACAGTAGCAACGCTGGTATTCCTTTGGTCCTGGAATAACTATCTGCTTCCTTTGATTACATTAAATAAACAGGCGGTTTATACCCTGCCGCTTATGATATCCAATATCTCCGTATCCTACAGACAGGATTATGGGGCACAAATGCTGGCGCTGGCTCTTTCCGCCTTCCCTGTGCTGATTATTTTCATACTTGGTTCAAAGTACTTTGTAAAAGGGATTACTGCGGGGGCGGTGAAGGGATAAGCACAAGCCGGAAGGGTAATATTTTGAAAAAAGATGCTTGCAACCTCCCTGGTTTGAGGGCGGTATTAGCCGCATGAGCGCCTGGGGCGCAGATTGGAACAAAAATGAAGACACGATGGATTTATACAGCCCGTGATACCGGAGAAAGACTGGCGGAGAAAGAGCTTTCTCCGGAGAAAGAGACAGGACCGGTTTTGTTTTCTGTGTATCCGGGAGAAAAACGGCAGAAGATTTATGGATTCGGAGGTGCCTTTACAGATACGGCGGCCATGGCTCTCATTCCTATGGAAGAAGCAATCCGGGAAAAAGCAGTGGCCGCTTATTTTGACCCTGAAACGGGCCTGGGCTATAATATGGGACGAATCCCTATAGGCTGTTGTGACTTTTCAAGCGTTGAATACTCCCATGCAGAAATAGCGGGAGATGAAAACTTAACTTATTATTCAATTGCTCAGGATAAAAAAGGCATTCTTCCGTTAATCAAATCAGCCCAAAAGGTTATGAAAAAAGACAATAGAAATAATGAGCTTCTTTTGTATGCATTACCCTGGAGTCCTCCGGGATGGATGAAATCCAATGGACAGATGAGCTGGGGAGGAAAGCTTTTGCCCGAATACTATCAGACAATGGCATCCTATCTGGTAAATTTTATCAGGGCTTATGAACAAGAGGGGATTTCGCTGTGGGGGCTTGCCACCCAGAATGAACCTGTGGAAGTACAGAGGTGGGCATCCTGTGAATTTACCGGAAAGGAAGAAGCTATATTTCTAAAGGATTTCCTGATACCGTCATTGGAAAAAGCAGGATTCGGGGACAAAAAGCTTCTTTGCTGGGATTGCAATAAAGATTTTTTGAGAAAAAGAGCAGAGGAAATGCTGTCTGATGAAGCTTTAAGAAAAAAAATATTCGGACTGGCTTTTCATTGGTATTCTGGTGATTATTTTGAAGAACTGGAAAAAACACATGAAGAATATCCCGGGGTGGAGCTGCTTGCTACGGAATGCTGTGTGGTGATGCCGGAAAATCTCCAGGACTGGTCAGTTGGGGAACGGTATGGGCACGATATTATTGGAGATATGAATCACTGGACCTGTGCATATATGGACTGGAATCTGTTCCTTGATCAAAACAGTGGTCCGGGAATTGCGGATAATCCTTGTGCGGCACCGATTATATTGGACTATGAAAGGCAGGAGCTGATTCGGATGTCATCCTACTATTATATCGGGCATTTCAGCCGGTATGTTAAAAGAGGGGCATATGGCGTGTTGATCCGAAACTATGACTTTTCAGAGAATGGTGAAAAAAATCTGGAATGCTGCGCCTTCTTGAATCCGTGTGGACAGCTCGTAGTGATTATTATGAATGCCGGAGAGAGGGACAGGGCCGGCAGAATCGAAGTTGACGGAAGGTATATTTCAGTCAGTATGCAGGCTCATAGTATTGGTACTCTTATTGTCGAACTGTAAAGTTTAATAAAAATGAAAAAACATCCCGGATTCCATTGGAATCCGGGATGCCTTCTGTGTGAATTTATATAGATCTCTTGGAGGAGTTCCCAATATTATTTGCCGAAGTATCTCTCCAGTAAGCCCTGGAATGCCTTGCCGTGGCGGGCTTCGTCTCTTGCCATTTCATGAACAGTGTCATGGATAGCGTCAAGGTTAGCAGCCTTTGCGCGCTTAGCCAGGTCGAATTTACCAGCGGTTGCGCCATTTTCTGCTTCTACTCTCATTTCCAGGTTCTTCTTTGTGGAATCAGTTACTACTTCGCCAAGCAGCTCTGCGAATTTTGCAGCATGCTCTGCTTCTTCATAAGCAGCTTTTTCCCAGTAAAGACCGATTTCAGGATAGCCTTCTCTGTGGGCAACTCTTGCCATTGCAAGGTACATACCTACTTCAGAGCATTCTCCTGCGAAGTTAGCTCTTAAATCAGGTCTTCCATGATATCTTCGCTTGCACCCTGAGCAACACCTACAACGTGCTCAGCAGCCCATTCCATTGTTCCGCTCTGTGCGGTGAATTTCTCTGCGGGAGCTCCACAAACGGGACATTTCTCCGGTGCTTTTTCGCCTTCATAAACATAACCACATACCTGACATACGAATTTCATAATTTTTTTCTCCTTTTAATTTTAATATATTTTTTATTACAACTGCTCCGGAAACCGGGAGTTGCGGATGGCTGGTTTTTAAGAAAGAGCTTTCAGCTTCTTCTCTTTACAATGGGGACAAAGGCCGTAAAAATAAGTGATATGGCCGGCTATCTGTCCTTCAAAATTTCTGGCGGCCGTTTGATTGATGCTGTCAATGCTATCCATTTCCAAATCAATTACACTTCCGCAGTCGCTGCAGACAAAATGATAATGAGGACTGGTGTCTGCATCAAAATGATCCACACCGTCGCCGACGCGTAATCTTGCTATTTCTCCAAGATCTGCCAACAGCGTAAGATTTCTGTAAACAGTACCAAGACTGATGTTGGGAAATTCTGTTCTCACATTGCTGTAAACTACATCTGCCGTCGGATGGTCATTCCTTGTCATCAGGAAATCTTTGATGGCTTCCCGTTGACGGCTGTATTTCAGCGTCATTTTCTGCCTCCTTTCTGTTAAAAATGATAATCGTTACTGTTACTATAGCAAAGCTTTTCAATTCTGTCAACATGTTTATAATTTTTTTAGAAATTTATTTTTTCGTTTTTATAATTAGGTTTTCTTTTTATGGTAGAATAACAATGGATACTCAGGGAAGGATGTGAAATATGAAATGAAGTTCAGGACAAAGCTGGTGATAACCTTTTTAACGGTTATTCTGCTGCCCCTTGTGCTTTCTGCGATTGCCTTTGTGGCGATCGGCGCTGTGATGGTGCATAATTCCGATTTGAGATACGGTTTTGAGACGACGGATTACAGCACCATGTCCGATTCACTCGCATCCTTCAGCGGAATAACCGATGATATTTTTTACAGTCTGGAGGAAACGGCCGAAGAGGAGCCTGCAAGGCTTGAGGATAAGGATTTTCTGGCGGCTGTGAATGAGGATGCTTTCAAGAAGTCTTCCTATATTCTGGTGAGGAAGGACAATACGGTTTATTATTCCGGCAATGAGACTGCGACACAGAAAATTTTCAGCCGGCTTCCCGCTTATGGTTTTGAAAGCAGGGATTCCAATTCCGGTTTTTATTATAATGATATGCAAAAGCTGGTAAAGCAGATTGATTTCCGCTTTCCGATGGCTCCAGACGGCAGCGTATTCATTATAACCAGGGTAAACAGCGTTATTTCCAAGACACTGCTTATCTATATGTTCTTTGCGATTGTAATTATTCTGATTGTAACAAGCGTTGTTCTCACCCAGTGGATTTACAAAGAGTGTTTTTGCCCCTATTAACAGGCTGAACGTGGCCATGCAGAATATTGCGGAAGGAATTTCGAATATATCCTTACATCGGAGGATACCAATGAAATCGGCGAGCTGTATCGCAATTATGAGGACATGCGGCTTCGGCTGAAGGAATCCACCGAGGAAAAATACAGAATGAGCGGCAGAACAGGGAGCTGGTGAGCAATATTCCCATGATCTGAAAACGCCCATAACGGCCATTAAGGGGTATGTGGAAGGAATAATGGACGGCGTGGCGGATACGCCTGAGAAGATGGAACGCTACATTAAGACTATCTACAAACAAGGCCAATGACATGAACCGCCTGATTAATGAGCTGACCTATTATTCGGGCATAGACAGCAACAGAATCCCTTATAATTTTCACCGCATCAATGTGGCGGAATTTTTCCAGGATTGTGTGGAGGATGTGGGGCTTGATCTGGAATCCAAGGATATAGAGCTGAATTATTCGAATCTGGTGGATCCCGACACCCGGATTATTGCGGATCCGAGCAGCTGAAGAAGGTAATCAACAACATTATCGGAAACAGCATCAAGTATATCGACAAAGCCAAAGGAATCATCAACATACGGATACTGGATGAGGTGGACTCCATCCGGGTGGAAATAGATGATAATGGCAAAGGCATTGCTGCCAAGGATCTGGGAAGTATTTTTGAACGGTTTTACAGGACGGATGCTTCCAGGAATTCCGCCATGGGCGGCAGCGGTATCGGCCTTTCTATTGTAAAGAAAATTATTGAGGACCATGGCGGTTACATCTGGGCGACCAGTAAGGAAGGAGAAGGAACCTGTTTGCATTTTGTAATCAGAAAATACAGGGAGGCAGAGGAAAATGAATAAGATATTAATTATTGAAGATGAAGAAGCGATTGCAGATTTGAGAAGGATTACCTGGAGCTGTCAGGCTTTCAGGTGGAGATAGAACATGAGGGAGACAAAGGGCTGGAACGTGCCATGACCTCAGAATATGATTTAATCATACTGGATTTGATGCTTCCGGGTATGGACGGCTTTGAAATCTGCCGCCGGATAAGAGATGAAAAAACATACCGATTCTCATGGTATCTGCAAAGAAGGATGATATTGATAAAATCAGGGGCCTGGGCCTGGGAGCAGACGACTATATGACAAAGCCCTTCAGTCCCAGTGAGCTTGTTGCCAGAGTGAAGGCCCATCTTGCCCGCTACACAAGGCTGGTCAGCTCCCAGCAGAAGACCAATGATATCGTGGAAATCCGCGGAATACGCATAGATAAAACAGCAAGACGTGTATATATCAATGGGGAAGAGAAGGCGTTTACCACAAAGGAATTCGATCTGCTTACCTTCCTGGCGGAAAACCCCAACCATGTATTTACCAAGGAGGAGCTGTTCCGGGAGATCTGGGACATGGATTCTATCGGGGATATCGCAACCGTGACGGTGCATATTAAGAAAATCCGGGAGAAAATTGAGGCGGATACTGCAAACCCGCAGTATATTGAAACAATTTGGGGTGTCGGGTATCGGTTTAAGGTGTAAGCCGTGGGACTGAGCTGTTTGCAAATGTAGGGTTTTGAATATTGGAATAGTTATTTGCATCTTTCAAACTGTTCAGCAGGTTAGCGCAGCAAAAATGCCGGCCTGCTGAACAGATATTTTTCTTTATATATTCTCACTTTTATCACATTAAATAAGGCGGCTAATCCTTTTAAAATCATAAGGAAAAGTCAAGTTTGGCACTTATTAGTTTATAAATTCTGATTCTTTCTTGAGTCATTTTTCTGATTTTATGTTTTCATTTTTATTTCCCAAGGTTAAGGATAAACAAATGTGTGAATGAGATTATTTTTTCGCCGGGCTTTTGTGGAGAAAAGATAATATATCATAAGAGGTAATTGAAACTTATTAAATGATGGTATATTGACAAAAACACATCATTTAATTATAATGATGATAGGATAATCTTTAAATCCTATCACGATATGGAGGGGAGATTATTCATGCAGTACAACTATGATGAAATTATTAAATACATAAAAGAAATAAAGGACGCAGTTTCTGCAGGCAGATATCGAATAGAAATCAATAAAAAACGGCAGAAAAATACAGAATTATTCAGAGATTATCTTATCAGTGAAGAGAAATGCAGAGAAATACTTTTAAGTTTGGAGGTAAATGATTTTTGTGAAATACTGCATAATGAGCATGAAGGCTTTGAACATGAATTGCTTTATGTATTTGGAAAAGAAGTAAGATTATTGCAGAGATTTGGGGAGGAAGAGGAGTTATTGTCACTATATATTAAGTTTAATAAACTTTTTAACAGGTATGTGATAGTAATCTCTTTTCATAAACAGGAATATCCGCTTGTTTATGCTTTTAAATAATGTGTGGTAGCTCAGAACGGCGGGAATATTGGTGTAAAAATGGGGTTATAAATAAATCTGTTTTTTTACCAATATTCATATCGGATGAACATCTGATCTTTCTTGAATGGCACCGCTATCCAAGAAGATACACTGTACTGGACAGTTACAATATTTTTAGAAATGGTACAGAATATAAGCATGTTGAAAAACAGAGAGGTGTGGATATGACAGAGGTAAGGAGAATGGATTTTTGTACTGAATGCAGGAAGGAAACAGAGTATTTGCTGGTAAAAACGGTACAAAGGGAGACGATCAGGGAAAAGGAGTACGAGTTTAAGCTGACAACAGCCATCTGCAGGGAATGCGGCGCAAGACTGAGCGTTCCCGGACTTATGGATCGCAATGCACAGGAGAGGGATATTCAGTACCGAGAAGCTGAGGACATAATAAAAATAGATGAAATAAGAAAGCTTATGGAAATTTACCGCATTGGCAAGGCGCCGCTGTCATTGGCACTGGGGTTTGGGGAAATAACAATATCCAGATATTTAGAGGGCCAGATACCTTCAAAAGCCTACTCCGTAATCATGAGAAAGGCGTTATCAGACCCGGAATATATGGAGAACTTACTGATTCAAAACAGAGAGAAGGTTGGGGAAACAGCATATAGGAAAGCATCACGCGCTGCTGCAGAGCTGAAGGAACTGTTTAAAATTTCCGAGAAAATGCTGATAACCATTGCCTATATTTTTCAACAGATGCAGGAGGTTACGCCACTGGCGCTTCAGAAAATTTTGTATTATATACAGGCCATATATTTAGTCCTGTTTGATGAGCTACCTTATCCGGAAAAATGTAAGGCATGGGTCCATGGCCCTGTCTATGAAAGTGTTTACTATCTGTTCAGGGATTTTAAATTTAATCCGATTGAAGATAACCGGTTTGTCATGTTGACCGGTAAAGCAAAGAAATTGGGAGACAAAGAGAAGAGAGTGATTGATCTGGTGATCGGCACGTTCGGGATGTACAGCGGGAAAGCACTGGAGGCAATTACACATGAGGAAACACCCTGGATTGAAGCCAGAATAGGCTGCGATCCAGATGAACCTTCTAATACGATTATATCATGGAATTCGATGAAGGAATATTTTACAAAAGTGGCCGAAAAATATGGTGTGGAGTCTGTTGAGGGACTTAATAGGTATATCGAATCAAAACTGGGGCTGCGGAAGGAAATATAGGGCTGTGAGGAGTGCAACCTCCCCAATATGTGAAACCGGTACGCCGGAATACACAGGGAAGGAGGGAGCGCTCGTATCATCATACGAAATTATTTTTTAGATCTTTATAGGAATAAAGAGAACAAACATTTTCTTTCAAAGATACGCTGCCATGTCCTTTTTTCCGTGCTATAATATTCCTCATAAACCAATCGGAAAGGAAATCTCACCAATTGAAATCAAAAATACTGGCAGAAGACCAACATATACTTGTATGCTACAAGCCGCCGGGGCTTGCGGTGCAGAGCGGCAGGATCGGGGAACCGGACATGGTCAGCGAACTGAAAAATTATCTGGGAGGCAGGAATCCCTATCTGGGACTGGTTCACCGGCTGGATCAGCCGGTATCCGGCATCCTGGTTTTTGCGAAAACGCCTCAGGCTGCGGCTAAGCTCAGCCAGCAGGCGGCGGCTCATGGGGAAGCGCCGCAGGGCGGGAAAAACCAGACGGGTAAACAAAAAAAGAACGGAAATCAAAAGCCGGGAAAAGAAGCAATACCTTCTATGGAAAAGGGGTACATGGCCCTTGTTTATACCGGAACGAAAAGAGATGGAACAGCTACAGAGCAGATACATCAGATACAAGAATCCGTACAGGAACCGGGTCTGGATGAAGAACGGAATGAGATACGGAGGAAAGAAATAAAACTCGTTGATTATCTTCTCCGGGATGCCGGACAAAATACATCAAGAGTGGTGAAGGCAGATACAAAAGGCGCCAGGAGAGCGGAGCTATTGTATGAGGTGGTAGAGAAACGGGACAGGCAGGCGCTTGTCAGGATACGTCTTCTCACCGGACGTCACCATCAGATACGTGTTCAGTTTGCCAACGCTGGGCTGCCGCTTTTGGGAGATGCCAGGTATGGGACGGAAGAAAGCAGGGAGTATTCCGCAGAAAATGGGTATGGAAATATATGTCTCTGTGCCTTTTCTTTAAGTTTTTATCATCCGGCAACCGGAAAAAAGATGGATTTTCAGTTGGAGGAGCTTCCATGGATCAAAAACAATTGACGGGACAAAATATAAGCGATGGAGCAGAGTCCAAAAACCACATAGGGGCTGGCGATGACGGCAGCGGCAGCGGGCGGGAAAGCAGGGATGCGGGCTGGGTAATAGCAAATATCAGGGATTTTGCGCAATTTCTTACCGGCTGCTGGATGTTTCTTATGCTGGCGGTATTTCCGTTGTACTTTGGGGATAAATACCATGAAATAGGCGCTTATAAGTATTCCTTTTTTTCAGGGGTATCAACAATGATTCTCGTTCCGGCAGCAGTGCTGGCGACCCTTGTACTGGTGTGGAACCTGGGGAAAAGCAGGCTGCGTGTAGTAAAAGGGGAGATTTCTGCGTTGGACGCAGGAGTTTTGCTGTATATGGCGGCTTCGGTAGTTTCCTATTTATTGAGTGATTTTCCTTCGGAGGCATGGGAAGGCGTGGGAGGCTGGAATATGGGGCTGCGTACCCAGCTGCTTATGGGAACCTCCTATTTTCTGATTTCCCGTCTGTTTCCCTGGAAAAAAGGGGTACAAGGGCCGGGTCTTTCATGGACCACGGGGATAGGCGGGAAACTGATTTTCTGCGGCTTTTTTCTGGGATCAGGAATCACTTTTCTGTTGGGGATTCTGCACAGATTCCTCATTGATCCGTTGGGAATGTATAAAGGGATTGACAGCTCCTACCATATATGGTTTCTGTCCACGATTGGGCAGGCTACCTGGTATTCCAGTTATGTATGTACGGTTTTTGCAGTTGGGCTTTGTATCTTTTTTGCCGCAGAGAGCAGAAAAATCAGGGTGATTTCGGGGATTTACTGCGTATTGGGCTTCATGACCCTGGTAACGCAGAACAGTGACAGCGCATTTTCGTCCATGTTTTTGCTGTTTCTGGGGCTGTTTGCCGTGGCCTGCGGCAGTCCCCATAAGATGGAGAGGTTTCTTGAGGTAATTATTTTGGGCGCCGCGTCCTTTAAAGCGATTGGCTTACTGCAATGGGGGTTTGCGGATAAAGCGCTGGAGCTGGGGACATTATCCATGTCACTTTCTAAAGGATGGATTTCCTGGCTGGTTCTGTTGGTTGCTGCGGCCTGCTATATTGCGCTGCTGCAGCTGGAGGAAAAAAGGGGTGAAGCACGGTTAAAAGAAAGCTGGAAAAAATGGGGAAGCCGGCTGCGCCTGGTTTGTATTTTCATGGCCGCGGCGGGAATTGTGCTGGCGGTTATTTTGATTTATTTTAATACAAACGGATTTTTGCAGGAATGGTTTGGGATTACCCTGAATAACCAGTATCTTCTGTTTGATAATAAATGGGGAAGCGACAGAGGGTTCATATGGAAAACTGCGGCCGGGCTGTTTGCGGCCCTTCCCTTCGGGAAAAAGCTTTTCGGCGTGGGGCCGGACTGTTTTATGCCCTATAGCTACAGTATACCGGAGTATGCGGATAAATTGTATCAATACTGGAAACCCAATATCCTTACCAATGCGCATAATGAATTTTTAAATTTGCTCATTTGCATTGGAATTGCAGGGCTTCTGGCTTTTATTGCCATGCTTTGTATGGGAGTGGCGCGTTTTTACCGTGCATCACGGAAAAGTCCACTGATTCTTGCGGGAATGCTTTGTATCCTGGCCTATGCGGGATCTAATTTTTTCTGTTATCAGCAGGTATGCTGTACGCCGTTTCTTTTTATCATCATGGGACTGGCGGAAAGCGCCTTAAGGCGGCTGGAAAAGTAAAAAAATCCGGTGGTTGAAACTGGCAGCTTCAAATTGATTCTGAAGCAGGATAGATTTGAGTGAAATCCTTATACTAATCACGTGAAAATTTTGAGGAAAACAGGTGATATGGGTATGGGGAAATTGTTGGAAAAAGGTCCGAAAAAACTGATTTTTGCCGCGGGAGCTGGTTTGGGAGTATTTCTTGGCTTCCGCTATTTATTTCCGCTCATTACGCCCTTTCTGCTGTCTTTCTGTATTGTTTACCTCTGCAATCCATGGCTGAACAGGCTGCAGGGGAAAACACATATAAAAAAGGAAATTCTGCTTGCGGGAATTCTGGCTGCCGCTGCCGCATTGCTGGCTGTTATTGTCTGGGCGGCATTGCAGGGCGGCTTTGGGCAGGCAAAGGTACTGGCGGATAACTGGGACAGTATGTGTGTGCAGATAAGGTGTTTTTTCGGGGACTGCTGTCTGTTTGCCCAGGAGCATTTTGGTGTGGATGCGGTTAAAGTAGAGAAGGCGGTCCTGGAAAAAGTGGACATATTTATAGAGAACCTACAGGTACAGTTTGTCCCGAACATGGTGAAGGAATCCTGGTGGTATCTGAAAAAAATAATTTCCTGCGCGGCATTTCTGGGAGTCAGCTTCATTGCTTCGATTCTGCTCTGCAAGGACTATGACGGGATGGTGGAAAGACTGCAGGACGGCGGAGAAGGCGCGGAGGCGGTGGAAAAGGCTTTTGGCATTGCGGAGCGGATTATCCGCCTGGTGGGGGTGTACCTGAAAGCGCAGGCTGTCATTCTTCTGGTGATTATGGTGATATGCTGTCTGGGGCTTTGGCTGGGAAGGATCGGCCATGGGCTGACGCTTGGCATACTGGCCGGAATCCTGGATGCCCTGCCCTTTATCGGGACCGGAATCGTACTGATGCCTACGGCATTCTGGCAGTTGGTAAACGGCCGTATTGGCGCGGCAGTGCTGTGCGTGGTTGTTTATATGGCATGCATGGGGGCGAGGGAATTCCTGGAGCCTAAGCTGATGGGCGAAAAAACAGGGATTTATCCGATCTTTATGCTTCTTTCCGTATATGCCGGCGTGAAGCTGTTCGGCGTTTCCGGAATTATCAAGGGGCCGCTTGCCATGGTAATCCTGCTGGAATTATGGCGGTATTTCATGGGCAGAGAGAAGGAGTGTCCTTGCGGAGGCGGAGAGGAAAAGCTATAATATTTTATGATGCTTTCATATCGGTTCGGAACCTATGCTGTTTTTTATTTTTAACGCTTTGGTTCTGCATGCAGAAATTTTCAGAAGAGGAAAAACTATGTATATAGGGGATTTGCATATTCATTCGCGCTATTCCAGGGCTACAAGCAGGGATTGTACGCCGGAATACCTGGATTTATGGGCCAGGAAAAAGGGAATCGATATTGTGGGGACCGGCGATTTCACCCATCCGGCATGGCGGGAGGAGCTGAAGGAAAAGCTGGAGCCGGCGGAGGATGGTCTGTACACGCTGAAGGATGAGTACCGGATCCATGACGCTGCGGCTCCGGATGATCGCAGGCCGCGTTTTGTGGTGACCGGGGAAATCAGTTCCATATATAAGAAAAAGGATAAGGTGAGGAAGGTTCACAGCCTTCTGCTTTTGCCCGGTCTGGAGGATGCGGACAGGCTTGCCCGCAGGTTGGAGCTGATCGGGAATATCCATTCCGACGGCCGGCCGATTCTGGGGCTGGATTGCAGGGATTTGCTGGAAATCATGCTGGAAACCTCTCCGGAGGCCTTATATGTTCCCGCCCATATCTGGACGCCGCATTTTTCCATGTTCGGTGCGTTTTCCGGGTTTGATGCCATTGAGGATTGTTATGAGGATATGACGCCCTATATCCATGCGCTGGAAACCGGGCTTTCCTCTGATCCGCCCATGAACTGGAGGATTTCCGCTCTGGATTCCTATCAGCTCATATCCAATTCGGATGCACATTCCCCGGCAAAGCTTGGACGGGAAGCCAATCTTTTTGAGATTCCGCTGTCCTTCTCCGGGCTTGCGGATGCCATAACCACAGGAAACGGCCTTCAGGGAACCATTGAATTTTTCCCGGAGGAAGGGAAATACCACTTTGACGGCCACAGGAAATGCAGTCTCTGCATCAGCCCGGCGGAGGCGCTTTCCTATGGAAATATATGTCCGGTGTGCGGCAAGAAGCTGACCATTGGCGTGCTTCACAGGGTGGAACAGCTGGCAGACCGGGAGGAGGGATTTGTATTGCCTCAGGCCAGGCCTTTTGAAAGCCTGGTTCCCCTGCCGGAGGTAATTGCCGCATCCACCGGAAAATCGGCTTCCTCTAAAAAGGTGCTGGAACAATATGAGAAGCTTTTGGGAAAGTTGGGGGCCGAATTCGACATCCTCCGCATCATTCCGGAGGAAGATATCAAGGCAGCCGCGGGGGCGCCGATTGCAGAGGGAATAAAACGGCTGAGGGAAGGCCGGGTTGACCGTACGCCGGGCTTTGACGGCGAATACGGCACTATCAGCCTTCTTACACCTTCGGAAATCAGCAGTCTGGAGGGACAGCTCAGTTTTTTTACCGAAGAGGGCATGGGAAACGAAGATTCTCCGGAAAAAATTCGTAGCCACAGACAGACGGAGGTGTTAAGAGCGGCCCGGCCTGAAGGGGGAACGTCTGTTACTGAAGAAAAAAATGATGAGGAACACGGCGCCGGAATATGCAATTCCCGGGAAGGGAATGCAAAAGAAAATAGTTCCGGATTGTATGAGGAGGCGAAGCTAAATCCTGGTCAGGAAGAGGCGGTGTGCGCCCTGGATCGGGTAACTGCCGTAATTGCAGGTCCCGGTTCGGGTAAAACAAAGACATTGATCTCGCGGATATCCTATCTTCTGAAGGAAAGAGGGATTGCACCTGCCTCCATTACGGCGGTGACTTTTACGAATAAGGCGGCGGAGGAAATGCGCAGCCGTCTGGAACGGCTGTCCGGCGGGAAAAGGGCGGCCTGCGAAATGAATATCGGTACCTTTCATGGAATCTGCAGCCGGTTCCTGACTTCGGCAGGTCTGGAATTTATGGTGGCGGACGAAGGACTGCAGGAGGAACTGGCGGAAAAAGCCATCGCCAGGTACGCTTTGAAGCTTTCCCCTTCCCGGTTCCTGCGGGAAATTTCTAACAGGAAATGCAGCGCAGTGCAGGGAGAGAGTCCGGCGGTGCAGGAAGAAAGCCGAGTGATGCAGGAAGGGAGCCACGCATCCGGGGCGCAGGTCACTGCGGAGGCAGCCGCCTATTATCAGGAACTGCTTGCCGGGGAAAAGGTGTTGGATTACGATGACCTTTTACTGGAAACGCTGCGGCTATTCCGGGAAAATCCAGGCGCAGAGGCAGAGAAGCAGTTTCAGTATCTGCTGGTGGATGAATTCCAGGATATTAACCCGGTGCAGTATGAGCTGCTTAAGGCCTGGAATCGGAACGGCAGGGAGCTTTTTGTAATCGGGGATCCGGATCAGTCCATATATGGCTTCCGTGGATCGGACGCCGGCTGTTTTTCCAGGCTGGAGGCGGACTATCCGCAGATACATACGGTAAGGCTTGAGGAAAACTACCGATCCGCGCCGGCGGTTCTGGAGAGTGCGTTGTCCCTTATTTCTCATAATGACGGGGAAAAAAGAAGGATGCATGCTTTGGCCAAGGAGGACGCTCTGGTCCGTGTGGTGGAGGCCTCCGGGGAGATGGGAGAAGCTATTTTTACGGCCAAGGAAATTAACCGCCTGATTGGCGGAATAGATATGCTGGATGTGGAGGAAAATCATAGCGGTGAGCAAAGAAGGGTGCGCAGTTTTTCCGATATCGCAGTGCTTTACCGCACGCACAGACAGGCACAGCTTCTGGAAAAATGCCTTCGGCAGGAGGGCATCCCTTACGTGGTTGCAGGCAGGGAGGATTTTCTGATTGAAAAAAATGTCCGGGGTACGCTTTACTTTTTCCAATATGTCCTTCACCCGGAGGATGAGGCTGCGGGGCAGTTGTGTCTCAGGCTTCTCTGGCCGCCGGAGGAAAAGACGGCAGAGGAACAGCTGACGCTTCTTATTTCCAAATATAAAAGGAGAATACATAAGGACAGGACGGAAAAGCTTCTGGAAAACTGGATAAAGGACAGAAAGCTGGAGGAAAGCGGCGAAATGGAGAAGCTTGTGAACGCTGCGGTTCTATATCCTGAGATGGAGCATTTCCTGGAAACACTTTCCTTAGGCGCTGAGGGTGACATCAGGAGAAGCGGAAGCCGCAGGTTCCCGGCGGACGCCGTTACACTTATGACCCTGCATGGCTCAAAGGGGCTGGAATTTCCCGCCGTGTTTATTTATGGGATCCGAAAAGGGTTGTTACCGCTGGAGCTGGGGACGGCTTCGGGTGATGTGCAGGAGGAAAGAAGGCTTCTTTATGTTGGCATGACGCGGGCCAGGGAGGAATTAATACTCACCTTTTCCGGGGAGCCTTCCATGTTTCTTGGGGAAATCCCCGATAAGTTTTCGCAGAGGGAGCAGGCGAAGAAGGAGAAGCCTGTTGAGGAAGCGGTGCAATTAAGCTTGTTTGATTTTATGGTATAGATTATAGGATAAGTTGCCGTCCGGGTATGAATGAATGCCCGGACGGTTTTTTGTATAGCATATTTTTGTTTTGACTGCTGGTATTGTAATTTTTAAAAAAGTTACGAAACCAGCTATTTTTATTGCAATGTAACGCTTAGTGTAACACATATGGTTTTATAATCAGGTTAACACATGAAAAAAAGCAGCTGATGTAACGCTATTGAAGCGGACCATAAAACAGTATGTTTCAGAATCCGGGAGGCAGTACGGTGCAGGATGAACAGAACTGCAAAAAAATTAGTCAGGAGCTTCCTTTATCATTCGTATCACCGACAGGAAAAAATGATACCTGGCAGGGTTCAATTACCTGACAGATAGAGGAGTTACAAAATATTTCCGGAAGTTCTCTGGAGCTGATAAAGTTGATGGACAGCGCAGTTCAGGCGGCAGCGCCGGAAGCGGGGTACAAAGTGACTGATAAAGGTAAGGAAAATATTAGAAGGATCAAAACAGAGAGGAGATCGAGTATATGAAAAAGGCAAAGAGCACTCAGAGAATATGGGCATTTCTGCTTGCATTCGTTTTAACTGTAACGACGATTGGCAGTGATGGGCTGACAATTACAGCTGCAGAGGGAGAAAAGGCGGCATTCGAAACCATAGAAGTATCAGAGGAAGACGAAGCTAATCTGAACAATACAGAGGATAATATATCTGAGGGGTCAGAGAAAAAAGAGGCAGATCCATCACAGCCTGAAGATACGGAGGCAAAGGATGATTCTGTGCAGGAAGTAAATAAAAATACGGAAAGCCCTGCTGTTGAAACGGATGAAGATAATACCGAGGCAGTCTTTGAAGAAAGTACTGAGACTATATCTGAAGAAAGTACCGAAACGGTATCCGATGAAACTCAGGTAGAAAATGTTGAAAGTGAAAACAGTACATGGACCGTGAGCTTTCATAAAGAAGGCAATGTACTGATTCAAGATGCTTCCGGCAATGAAATAGATGAAACAGTAGCTGTGGAAAAAGGAAGTGAAATTTCTTTTTTCGTAGAAGCAGATGAGGGAGAGTCTTTTACAGTAAAAACAGAAGGAAATATAATTACTCCTGATAATGGCTGTTACACAGTAATGCCAGAATCTGATATTACAATTGAAGTGATCGCTGTTGAGGAAGAGACAATACAGGAAGAGGTTAAACCGGCTATCATTACGTTTAGAATGCTGAAGGCTCCGACAAACGAAATGGTAAAGGTCATTTATAATTTTAATGGTGAGGAAGGGCCGGGATCTACAGTAAATCAGATTCCGTTAGGAACAATTGCCAATAATGCCCCTGATTATGAAGGTTATTCTTTTATTAATGCAACGATTGGCAATACGGAGATTGTTTTTGTTGGTATTTATGAAGGCATTTATTATTATAGTGTAGATGGGGAATCCGCGTTGGAATTAGGGGATTCCGAGATTCAGCTGAACTATGAGCTGGAAAAACAGAAATACAATATTTCCTTTGTATATGATGATAAAAAAGGCTACATTAAAGGGGAAAAGGTAATTACGGGGGATAAGGGAGCAAAGTTATCCTATACATTTACCCCTGTCCCAAATAAAGATTGTGAAATTAAAGAAGTAACCATTAATGGAGAAAAGGCTACGGCGCAAAAGGACGGAACCTATACAGTAGCTGAAGTAACAGAGGATTTAATTATAGCAGTATCTTTCATTGAAAAGAATGTTTTTACAATCACAAAAAGTTTATCGTCCAACAGTGAAAATGGAACGTTTACCGGAAATGACAATGCCGATTATAATGGAACCTGGACCGGCACGATCAGAACCCCGGATAAAAATTATGGTCTGACGTACCTTTTGGTTAACGGAGTCCATGTAAATATTCCGGCTAATAATAATACGGCTAATACTGAAATTGTTGGAATGGAGATTGCTGTTTCCAGAAGTATTGCTGGATATGCCTATCAGTATAAAATCAGCATCAGTAATATTAAGCAGGATTTGGATGTGGAAGGCCATTTAAGGAAAAACAGCGCATACGAAATTGCATTGGTTCAGGCTGAAGGTGTTGATGTTTATTATTGGAATGGAAACGGGTTGGAAAAAATATATCCCGGCTCCGTGGTAAAATTCAATTATAATTTATCTGAAAGAAAGGTTGCAGTTTTTTATGCGAAAACACAGCCGGGATATGAACCTCACTTCAGTTCTGAAGGAACAGGTTTTAAAATTATAGACAATATCAATAAAAATAATTATTCAGGGAAGCAGCAGGCCATTGATTTAGGGTGTACTCACGAATTCCATTACACAAATAATACAGATCAAAAGAACAGAACAGTGTATCTGAAGGCTGTACCGATTGAGTATCGTGTTTTTTACGATGCTAATGGCGGAAATTCCTCATTTTACGATAAGGATAATTACGCGTTGGTAAATGGCAGGAATAAAATTTTTGTCAGTACGGAAGTCCCTGCCAGAAATAATTATGTTTTTGCAGGATGGAAATTGAAAGGCGACAGTACAGGAAAGATTTATTCTGCAAAAGAACTGGTTACACTGACGGCGGATAATATATCTAAACTGGCGGTAGACAAGGTAATTACCTTTACTGCCCAATGGCTGCCAAAAAATGAAGCAGCAAGCTATAATGTACGGCATTTTATTGAAACTGCAGAAGGCAAATACGAACTGAAGGAAGAAAAGACGCTGATTGGTAAGCCGGGAGCCACCGCTTTCGCAATACCTAAAAATTATGAAGGCTATGAGGTGGATTATTCGATTGAGGGTACGGTCAGGGCCGGAAAGGTTCTGAATGATGGTTCTTTAACACTTGCTTTATATTACAGGCTTAAGAACTATCAGCTGTCATATAATGGGAATGCATCGGGAGTATCTAATGTACCCTCCGGCAGTATGTACAAAGGTGGAAGTAAAGTTACTGTTTCTTCCAATATTCCGGTAAGAAATGGATATACTTTCCTTGGCTGGAGTGAAACTGCGGCTGGAAAAGTAAAGTATAAGGCAGAAGATGTGTTTTTTATGCCGTACAAGAATGTCGCTTTATTTGCGCAGTGGGAGAAGAATAAAAACGAAACAAAGAAGCTGAGCTATCAGGTAGTATACCAGGTAGAAGGCGGAGAAGTGCTTGATACAGTAAATAAGACTGTAGATATTTGGGTGAATGCTGATGAGTATAAAGTAGAATCAGTAGAAAGCAAGACCTTTGCGGGTTATAAGCAGAAAGCGGATTCCCCGAAGCTGCCACAGACAGTAAAAGAGAAAGATAAGATCTATGTCCTTTATGAAAAGGATGGGAGCAAAACGAAAGAACTGCACTACCAGGTAGTATACCAGGTAGAAGGTGGAAAGGTCCTTGATACAGTAAATAAGACTGTAGATATTTGGGTGAATGCTGATGAGTATAAAGTAGAATCAGTAGAAAGCAAGACCTTTGCGGGTTATAAGCAGAAAGCGGATTCCCCGAAGCTGCCACAGACAGTAAAAGAGAAAGATAAGATCTATGTTCTTTACGAAAAGAATGAAGAGGCAACGAAGAAGCTGAGCTATCAGGTAGTATACCAGGTAGAAGGTGGAAAGGTCCTTGATACAGTAAATAAGACTGTAGATATTTGGGTAAATGCTGATGAGTATAAAGTAGAATCAGTAGAAAGCAAGACCTTTGCGGGTTATAAGCAGAAAGCGGATTCCCCGAAGCTGCCACAGACAGTAAAAGAGAAAGATAGGATCTATGTTCTTTACGAAAAGAATGAAGAGGCAACGAAGAAGCTTGAGCTATCAGGTAGTATACCAGGTAGAAGGTGGAAAGGTCCTTGATACAGTAAATAAGACTGTAGATATTTGGGTGAATGCTGATGAGTATAAAGTAGAATCAGTAGAAAGCAAGAGCTTCGCGGGCTATAAGCAGAAAACTGATTCTCCGAAGTTGCCGCAGACAGTAAAAGATAATGATAAGATATATGTTCTTTATGAAAAGAATGAGGAAGAAACGAAGGAACTGCACTACCAGGTGGTGTATCAGGTAGAAGGTGGAAAGGTTCTGGATACTGTAGATAAGACAGTAAATATTTGGGTGAATGCTGACGACTATGAAGTAGAAACAGTAGAAAGCAAGGCCTTTACGGGCTATAAGCAGAAATCAGATTCTCCGAAGCTGCCGCAGACAGTAAAAGACAATGACAAGATCTATGTCCTTTACGAAAAGAATGAAGAAGCAACAAAGAACCTGAGTTATCAGGTAGTATACCAGGTAGAAGGCGGAGAAGTACTTGATACTGTAGATAAGACCGTAAGCATCTGGATAAACGCTGATGACTACAAAGTAACATCAGTAGAAAGCAAGAGTTTCACAGGCTATACACAGAAATCAGATTCCCCGAAGCTGCCGCAGACAGTAAAAACAGGTGATATTGTATACGTTTATTATACTGAAAACACAATCACAATCACCTACAATGCTGATGCAAATGGTACTTGTAAGCAATGCCGGTGAAACCTTTAAATGCAGTGACCTGGCGTGGCTAAGGGTTCTGAAGCGGCTGCGGATAATGGATACCATTTTGTAAACTGGACCAATGAAGCTGGAGAAGTGGTAAGTACGGATGCAGCATTTGTGCCGGCTAAGATAGACGGAATGAATGTAGAAGCGGCTTATACTGCACACTTTGCAGCCAACCCTGTTACCCCTCCGGATAACCCGACTCCTGACAATCCGACACCTGGAGATCAGACCACCGGTGATCAGACACCCGGAACGACTCCGGAACCTACAACTTCCGTGCTGGGTGAAGCATATGCTCCCGTTCAGCCTGAAATATCGGTTCTTGGTGAGGCCGCAGCGCCTGACAGCGGGGCAGAGGTAGGTGTTCTCGGTGAAAGTAAGGGTCCCGGGACTGGCGACACAGCTCCAATCGCAGGATGGACGTTTGTAATTGCAGGAGCGATTCTGACGTTGGCACTGACAGCAAAAAAACGTAAAAAAGAAGATAAATGACGGATTGTTATTAACAGAAGTAAGTAATTCAGAGGGGGCCATTGCCGACAGGCAATGGCCCCCTCTATTGAACGCCCGGCGGGCATACATTCTAACCAGTGAAAGCCTGGATTCCACCCCGATAGCGGGAAGGCTTTAGCTGGATAGTAGTGAGCATGGACTTATAAAGTTTTTTGACGCAATAAGCTGATTTCGGTCTTATCGCGGACGATAAGAGATGGACGGGTGATATTACTGATACACAAATATCTGCTTGCAGGAGTAACCCGGAATACCCCTTTAGTGAAATCAAAAGAGACATATCCAAAAGAAGGCTATTTAGTCAGCTAATTCAGTACGCTATGTAGAATAGAAAATGTATCGCCGGTAGCAAGAATGCACCCCGTCAGCCTTGGTATTTATCCGGACTCATAACCGACTCCGGAGTCGGTTATGAGTCTGTTATGCTCAAATAAACTTTATCTGTGCATCCTTAGGCAGAGCCAGTTTGCATTCCACTTCAGCACATTTGATGATTCCTGCAATTACAGGGCAGGCTGCATGGATCGGGAAATGATCTCCCGCATATTCAAACAACGGACCCTGTCCCGGTTTCGTAAGGCAAAGCTCAAAGGCATCAAAGGTGTCTCCCAGTTCCTCCATCATTTTACGGACGCTCTCACATCCTGATTTCACAGTTATTTTTACTTCTTCCTGATCTTCGGATACTGCCTCCACTTTTGTTATAAATCCGCAGACACCCGGATCAACCTGTACTGTTGTCATATTTCTTTCCCCCTTGTAATAAACTTTATAACATATCTATCTTGCAATTATATTGTTTTATGACAAATATTTCAAGATTCTTTTATTTATGGTTTGTATATTCACAGGATAAACGCATCAGTCGGGATAACTGTACTGTTGCCTGGACATTTTATATTACTCAGTTTTCAAATAATTATCTTGACAACAGCCATTCTCCAAACTATCATGAGAATGTAATTACATTTTCAGGTACTTACAATCAAATATTCAGAAAAACAGAGGTCAGAGAGATTGATTATTAGAATAAGATTCAGATAGTTATTCCCGAATAAAATATATGGCACAGTAGCCTTCTGCAATCCGGCCGGGAACAGATACCGTCGGTGCGGAAATAAGTCTGTAGCTGTCAGGAATCCGGACAGTTGTAGGATTTTTTTGTATGCTGCCATATATATGGGGAATAATATTTGTTTCTTACAGGCAGGAGTCCGGGCATATTGCCGTTTTCCGGATACTGCGGGAAGCAATCTCTTTTTTTGTACCTGAAAATGAGAAAAAGGAGGTAAGGGACTGTCAAATGTATTTTACAGTTCCGACAGATATGTTTAGCATGTGGATTAAAAAATTTATCAGATTAAGGAAGAAAAATAAAAGCAGCATATAGATAACAGGTTTGTGTCTGCGCTGCTGCCGCAAGCCTGGGGCTTTGTTCGAGCCTGCAGCAAATTACAAAGCGGCGCGGAAAAGAGGATAGAATGAACGAAATAAATAATATGGATCAGACGGAAATTTCCCGTGTCCTTCTGGTGGGAGTAAATATTGATGATAACCCAGATTTTGAAACAGCCATGGGGGAGCTTGAAAGCCTTGAAGAGGCCTGTGGGATGGAGGTTGCGGCTATTATAGAACAGAATCTGTCAACGCCGAATCCCGCATTTTATATTGGAAGCGGAAAGGTACGTGAGGTACAGGAAGCTGTTGACCAGATGGATTTGGATTATGTGATTTTTGATGAAACGCTTTCCCCCTCCCAGCTGAAAAACCTGCAGAAGGAGGTGGGGGTGCCCATTATGGACAGAACCAACCTGATCCTGGAGATTTTTTCCCGCAGGGCGAAGACAAGGGAAGCCAGGCTTCAGGTGGAATCGGCCAACCTGCAGTATATGCTGCCCCGTCTGGTAGGGATGAGGGAAGCGCTGGGCAGGCAGGCCGGCGCCAGCGGCAGCCTCAGCAATAAGGGTACCGGTGAAAAGCAGATTGAGCTGGACAGAAGAAAAATAGAAAAGCGGATCAGCGAGCTTCGCAGGGAGCTGGAAGCCATAGAGCATGACAGGGATACGCAGCGTAAGCGCCGGAATCAGTCCGCGCTGCCGCAGGTGGCGCTGGTAGGCTACACAAATGCGGGGAAATCCACCCTGATGAATAAGATGGTGGAGACCTATGTGGGGAAAGAGGAAAAAATGGTAATGGCAAAGGATATGCTTTTTGCCACCCTGGACACTACAGTGCGCAAAATCACGCAGAATGATAAAAAGGATTTTCTTCTGTCGGATACGGTCGGATTTATCAGCAAACTGCCCCATGGCCTGGTAAAGGCTTTCCGTTCCACCCTGGATGAGGTCCGGTATGCGGATTTGCTGCTTGAGGTGGTGGATGCTTCTGATGAGCATTACAGGGAGCACATGCAGGTGACCGCGGAAACGTTGCGGGAGCTGGGAGCTGAAAAAATACCTTGTATTTATGTGATGAACAAGGCGGATCTGGTTATGCAGAAAGGTGAGCTGCCCAAGGTTGACGGGGATAAAATTTTCATGTCGGCCCTGGATGGATGCGGGCTGCAGGAGCTTCTGCGGATGATTAAGGAAAGGGTATTTTCAGGAAACAGGGAAGGCTCCTTCCTCATTCCCTATGAAAAAGGGGAGATAGTAGGCTATTTTAACGATCATGCGACAGTTATCAGCCAGGAGTACCTGGCCGAGGGAGTAAGGCTGTTCGTAAGCTGCCGGGAAAGTGATTACGCCAAATACAAGGAGTATCTGATCCTGGAGGATTAAAGCAGTAACAGCTCTGCCGAAAGCTGGACTGTTATTTAAAGCATTTCATATAACTGGTTAAGGCGTCTCTTTCATATAAGAAAGCGGCGCCTTACAAGACAGGGAACAGGAGCAAAAAGATGTTGCTGAAGGCAGCCATATGTGATGATGAACCGCAGCAGGCGGGTATGCTTGAAAAATATGTGGCAGAATGGGCCGCCAATTCCGGCCTGCCGGTACAGATTAAGATTTTTTCCAGCGCGGAGGCCTTCCGCTTTGCCTGGGAGGAGGAAAAGGACTGGTGGCTGATCCTCCTGGATATTCAGATGCAGGGGGAAAACGGTGTTTCACTGGCTAAGTATCTGCGGGAAATGGATGAAAAACTGGAAATACTTTTCATCACCGCGCTTCCTGATTACATAGAGGAGGGCTATGATGTGGCGGCCCTTCATTATCTGCTGAAGCCGGTAAAAAAGGACAAGCTTTTTCAATGTCTGGACAAGGCTGTGAAAAAGGATGTGAAGGAAAGCTATCTGCTTCTTACCACAGTGGAAGGGGAACGGGTACGTGTTTTCCAGAAGGATATTTCCTATATTGAAGCCTTTGCCCATACCGTGCAGATACATTTCAAGGGTGAGACTGCAGAGGTGCGGTGTGGAATCCGCGCCCTGGAGGAGCAGCTGGAGGGTGGGCGTTTTGTCAGGTGCCACCGCTCCTATATTGCGGGACTTGGATTTGCGGCCCGGCTGAAAAAAACGGAGCTTCTGCTGGATGACGGGACAGCCATACCCATCAGCCGGCGGCTGTTCCCGGAGGTAAACCGGGCCTTTGTTTCTTATTATTTAAGGGAAGAGCAGGAGGTATGAGATGAAACTTTGGATGGCAGCCGCAGGCGGATTGGGAATTATTCTGGCGGGGATCGGGCTGTTCTTTCTTTTCAGATGGTATCTGACACGTCTGGTGGACCGAAGGATTGAAGGCTTCCAGAATGATCTGATCAGCAGGCAGGTGGATGAAGTGGAAAATATGTACCGCCAGATGCGGGGGTGGAGGCATGACTTTAAGAATCATATCCAGACCATGCTGGTTTTCGTACAGAATGGGGAGACGGAGCGCCTGGAGGGGTATCTGCAGAACCTGAACGAGGATCTGAACAGCGTGGATCAGGTATTAAAGACGGGAAATGTGATGGCGGATGCTATTTTAAACAGTAAGCTGTCGCTTGCCGGGGCGAGGAAAATAGCGGTCAATGCCAAGGCCAGGGTGCCTGAGCACATGGCTGTTTCCGATGTGAATCTTTGCTCCATTTTGGGAAATCTGCTGGACAATGCCATAGAATCCTGCATGAGGATAGAGGAGCCTGAAAAGAGATTCCTGCGGGTTTACATAGGGGTTATGAAGCAGCAGCTGTATATTTCCGTCACCAACTCCGCAGGAGATAACCTGAAAAAAACGGGAGGCCGTTTCCTTTCTTCCAAAAGCGGCCGGGATGAACAGGCCCGTTTTGGCTTTGGCCTGATGAGGATTGACGGTATTGTGAAACAGAACGGAGGGTATGTAAACCGCCAGACGGAAGAGGGCGTGTTTGCAACTGAGGTTATGCTGCCGCTGTAAAAACCAGGAGCTGTTTATAAAAATTATGGGCTGTTTATAAAAACCATTCGTGCATGAGGGAGTACCGCTTGTGCACGATTTTTATTTTTACCGGGAGAAAATGCTATTCTTATCCCAGACATAAAAAGGAAACAGGATGGTGAAAAGGATATGGAAGAGAAGAAGAAAAAGCTCACGTATACTACGCTGCAAAACCTGCGCTATGCACTTTCCAAATGGTGGGGATGGGACAGCAGGGGGCTGGTACAGGCATTTTCCAGAATACCGTGCGTAGTACTGATTCCGCTGATGGGAATATTGTTTCCAAGAGAGGTAATCAACTGCGTAACGGAAGGGGCGGCCTATGGGAGGCTGGCGGTAACTCTTGTGATTTTTACAGCATTATTGTGCGCCCTGCACATGTATGACAAATACATTGCACAGGGAAAGCTTTTTGCCATCGGGCTGAAAAACCGGATGAATTATATGTATCTGTGGGCGGAAAAGATTTTTACCACGGATTTTCCAAATATTGAAAGCAGCGGCGGTCAGAGGAAAAAGGAAAAGGCGCTGCAGTTTCTATATCAGAGCTCGGCGGGCGGGGAAGCGGTAGTGGACTGTGTTGTGGGAATCTGCGGAGATGCCCTGGGCCTGATTATCTACGCGGGAATTGTATCATCCATTCATCCTGCAGTGCTTCCGGCGCTTGTGCTTATGTCCGCGCTCATATATATTGCGGGCCGGATTATTAAGAAGCTGGAGCTTGGAATCCGGGATGAATCGGCGGATCTGGAGCGGAAGCTGAATTATCTGTTTGCTGCCCCCACAGACTTTGCCGCGGGGAAGGATCTGCGGATATATAAAATCAGCCGGTGGTTCGGCGGACTGTTTTCCATATATTTTCCGGCCATGATAAAGCTGTGCGCAAGAAATGAGCTGTGGTGGTTCGCGGATGATGTACTGCAAGGGATTCTGAATCTTCTGCGTGACGGCGCATGCTATCTGCTGCTGATACGTATGGTGCTGGAGGGCAGCATTACCCCGGGGGATTTTACCATGTATTTCGGCGCGGTGGCAGGAGTTTCCCAGTGGCTTAACGATATCACTAAGCAGGTGGAAAAAATCAACCGGTTCAGCGTACAGTGCTGTGAATTCCGGGATTTCCTGGAGATGCCGGACGGATTTGTCAATGACGGGAAGGAATGCCTGGATACGGAGGGAAACAGGCCCGTGGATATTACGTTTGAGCATGTTTTTTTCCGTTATCCGGACGCGGAGGCGGATACGCTTCGTGATCTGAATTTCCATATCAGGGCCGGTGAAAAGCTGGCGCTGGTGGGTTTGAACGGCGCAGGGAAAACAACCTGTGTCAAGCTTATGTGCGGGCTGTATCATCCTACCGGAGGAAGAATTCTGATTGACGGTAAGGATATGTCGAAGCTGAGCAGGGATGAGTACTATCGGCTTTTTTCCGTGGTGTTCCAGGAAGCAAATTTCATGCCCTTTACCATAGCCCAGAATGTTTCGGGCGCCATGGAGGATATGGACAGGGAGCGGGTTAAAAGCTGCCTGAAGCTGGCAGGCCTGTGGGACAGGGTACAAAAGCTGCCTTATGGAATGGATTCCCTGCTGAACCGGGAGCTGAATGAGGATGGGGTAGAGCTGTCTGGAGGGGAAAGGCAGAAGCTTCTGCTGGCAAAGGCACTGTATAAAAAGGCGTTTGTTATTATCCTGGATGAACCTACGGCCGCACTGGATCCCATCGCTGAAAATGAACTTTATCAAAGCTATGGGGAGCTGACAGAAGGAAGGACTTCACTCTATATTTCCCACAGGCTTTCCAGCACCCGGTTCTGCGACCGTATTTTGTTTCTTGAGAACGGAAGGATTACGGAGACGGGGAATCACGAAGCGCTTATGGCGGCCAAAGGCGCTTATGCCCATATGTATGAGGTTCAGAGCCATTATTATAAGAAAAAAGCGGAAGGGAGGCCTGCGGTATGAAAACGGAAAAAAGGGAACGCTACAAATATCAGATGCATCTGCTGCTGCGCCTGGTCAAAATTTACCACGGCTTTGCGCCTGAGCTTTGGTGGTGCGTAACAGCGCAGGCCATGCTGCAGGTTGCCGGTCCTTTTGTGAATCTGTATTTCAGCGCCAGAATCCTGAATGAGCTGATAGGTGGCAGGGATGCGCAGAGGCTGGGAAGCTATGTACTGCTTACGCTTATATGCAACCTGACCGTTTTTTTATTTTCACAGGGAATCGGGAAAATAAACAGCGTCGCCCAGAGCAAAGTGATGTGGAAGGAACTGCGTAGTGTGGGAGATACATTCCTGAAGACTGACTTTGAAAACCTGGGAGATGCGGGATATCAGAATAAGAAAAGGTACTATCTGGAAAGAAGGACGATGGATGGAGCCCTGTGTTGGGGGACAATCTACAATGTGCAGAGGATGGTGAAAGGGATTTGCACCATTGCGGCTTCGGTTGTTTTTGCTGTACCGGCTTTTCTGGATTATGGAGGGGGGACCTCTTTTTTTACCTCTGGTTTGGCTTCCCTGCTGATGCTGCTTCTTCTGGTTGGAGCATTGGTGTGTACTGTGTGCCTGAATCGCAGGCAGACGGAAAGGGAGATGCAGTTTTATAAGGAATTCATGGAGGGAAACCGGAGTTTTGCTTACTATTCTGGAGAATGCACGCAATATAAATATGGGAAGGAGATTCGTCTTTATGGAGAAGAAAAGCTTCTTCTGGAAGGATTGAAAAAGTCCCTGGATATTGACAGGCTGGGAAAAAAAGGTCTTCTTACCGGTTTTTATGAAATGATGAAGGCGGGCCTGGGCATGCTTCTGAGCGGCTGTGTTTATTTTTTCATAGGGGCGAGAGCCATTGCAGGCGCCTTCGGCGCCGGAATGATAGTACAGTATGTGGGGGCTGTGACACAGTTTACCGGAGGTTTTTCCGAGATGGCCGGCGGCCTGGCGGAACTGCGGGGAGAGACTCCTTTTATTGAAAATTATCTTGGGATTCTTGATTCCAGGCCTGTGAAATATCAGGGCAGCATTCCTGTGGAAAAAAGGGATGACAATGAATTTGAAATAGAATTCAGGGATGTGAGCTTCAGGTATCCTGGTTCCTCAGATTGGGCGCTGCGGCATCTTTCCCTGAAGCTGCGGATTGGTGAGCATCTTGCCGTAGTCGGGAGAAACGGCAGCGGCAAAACAACTTTTATCAAGCTTCTCTGCCGTCTGTATGATCCCACGGAGGGAGAAATCCTTCTGAACGGAATCGATATCCGCAAATATAATTATGAGGAATATCTGGAACTGTTTTCCGTGGTATTCCAGGATTTCCGGCTGTTTTTTTTCACTGGGACAGAATGTGGCTGCGGCTGTGGACATAGACCGGGAAAGGGCAGCGTCCAGCCTGGGGCAGATCGGCTTCGGGGACAGGCTGAAGGAAATGGCCAGAGGGCTTGATACGCCTTTATACCGGATTTTGATAAGGATGGTGTGGAGATATCGGGCGGGGAGGCGCAGAAGATTGCGCTGGCCAGGGCCTTATATAAGGATGCGCCCTTTATTATCCTGGATGAGCCGACGGCTGCGCTTGATCCTATTGCAGAGTATGAGATTTATTCGGGTTTTGAAAAGCTGGTGGGTGGCAAGAGCGCCGTTTATATTTCCACCGCCTTTCCTCCTGCCGGTTCTGCGATGATATTGCAGTCTTTGAGGAAGGACGATTGGTCCAGAGGGGCGGACATGAGGAGCTACTGGCCGGGGAAGACAGTCTGTATGCACGTTTGTGGAACGCACAGGCGCAGTACTACGCAGAGCATACGGAGGAAGAGGATACGCTTGGAATGGAACCGGTATATGTCTCATAAGTAAGAAAGAGGAAAACGGAAATCCGGCTGTCCTGAAATTTGAATTTCAGATAGCCGGATTGTTTTTCGGACTGTTACAGTTTTAACAAAACTTTTGGACGGTTTTAAAAATACTTCTTAAACAACCAGCTTGTATAGGAAGGGATTTCTGTTATAGTAACTTCATCGGGAAAAGTCACTTTCCTAATTATTCTTATATCATATTTTTAACGGCATTTCGCCAAAAGTTTCATTAACCAGCTGAAAAAAGATTGAGAGATACGGAAAGAATGCGTATAATAATAACAGAAGATCACTCTTTCCATCCTTTCCGTATTGGAAAGGAGTGCAGAAGTGAAAATAATATCACCCAAATACGATTATTGCGCAAAGGAGCTTTTCCGGAATGAGGTAGTGCGCAACCATTTTTAAGCGATGTACTGGAAATACCTATGGAGGAAATACGCTCCTCCCGGCTGCTGAATACGTTTTGTGGAAGCGGTACCACAGCCAGAAGCAGGGGATTCTGGATGTGCTGATTGAGCTTAACAATAACATCAAAATTAATATTGAAATCCAGGTAAAGCCAGCGCCGACTGGGACAAACGGCAGCTGTTTTATCTTGCAAAGATCTTTACGGCGGAGGCGAATAAGGGGAAGATTATTCCCGGCTCAGGCGCTGCGTGGCCATCAGTATCCTGGATTTTAACCTGAGTGACGGCCCGGAATACCACACCGTATATCTTTCAGGGACAAAAAGGATCCCATACTCCGATATGATGGAGATACATATGCTGGAATTAAGGAAGAACCTGGTGGGACAGAATCGGATGAATGACTGGATTCGTCTGTTTAATGCGGAAAGCGAGGAGGATTTGGATATGATAAAGACAGAAAATGCAGGGATTCTTGAAGCAATTCGTGAGGTGAAGGTTATGAGTCTGAGCAAGCGGCTGCGCGCCCATTATGAAGCGCATATGAAGGATGTACGGGACCGGAAGGCGAGGGAGAAGTATGTGCGCCAGGAGGGCGAAAAAGAAGGGTTCGAAAAGGGGCTGCAGAAAGGGATAAATGAGGGGATAGAAAAAGGGATAGAGATTTTTATCTCAGATAATCTGGAAGAAGGAAAAAGCAGACAGCAGATTATTGAAAAGCTGGTAAAAAGATTTGGGCTGTCGGAAAATGACGCCATAATGCTTGTAGAAAAACATATGGAAGGATTGAAAATGTAAGGTAACAGTTCAGGCAGGTTTGCGCATTCACTGCGCAAACCGTGAGAAAACATAATGCCAGCAGGTATCCGCCCCTCGCCAAAGGCGACTTATCATGGGCGGATTCAGTAACAGTTCGGCCGAAGGCTGAACTGTTGTTACTGTTCACTCCGTGACCAGTAACTGTATAAATCCATTAAAAATTGCCTACGGCAATGGGATTTATACACTCTTGAATCACTTTCTTACGTACTGTGCAGTAAATGCACAGTACTGAGTGAACAGTAACCTGAACTGTTACAATGCAAGATTGAAAATACCCTAAATGCTTGACAAAACCCAGCATTTCGCCTAATATCAATACGTATACAGATTTGGCAAAGAAGAGGAAAAGTAAGCTGTAAGCTTTTCAGCAGAGAGAAAACCACAGGTGGAAGGTTTTTGTAAAGCGGCGGCCCAACCGGCCTCGGAGCCTTATGCGAAAGAAAGACATGCCGTGAAGAGTTGTTTTTAAGTGACTGTGTGGGAAACGGACAGTTACATTTTGGGCATATGCTTTCCCCAAGCATAACGTAAATCCGGCGTTAACGGAGCAGTTGAGAGAATACGCGAAGGCGTATTAAACAGGGTGGTACCGCCGGTTTTCCGGTCCCTTTGTCCAGGTTTTGGGAATCTGGGCGGGGATGGAAAACGGCGGTTTTTTTGACGGCAGAATCCGGACAGGCGCCGGAATGCATGCTGTGAAGGAACTGAACCATAAAAGCAAATACAATTGTAAGAAAAGGAGAAGAAGAAATGGCTGACAAGAAACTGGTGGAAGCAATAACTTCCATGGATGAAGATTTTGCCCAATGGTACACCGACGTAGTAAAGAAAGCGGAGCTGATCGATTATACCAGCGTAAAGGGCTGCATGGTTATCAAACCGGCAGGCTACGCTATCTGGGAGCTAATCCAGAAGCAGCTGGACGAGAGATTTAAGGCAACCGGCGTGGAGAATGTATATCTTCCTATGTTCATACCGGAAAGCCTGCTGCAGAAGGAAAAGGATCATGTGGAGGGCTTTGCACCCGAGGTAGCATGGGTAACCCACGGAGGGCTTCAGCCGCTGCAGGAGCGCCTATGCGTGCGTCCCACCTCAGAAACCCTTTTCTGTGATTTTTATAAAAATGACATTCATTCCTACAGAGATCTCCCGAAGGTATATAACCAGTGGTGCTCCGTTGTCCGCTGGGAGAAGGAAACCAGGCCGTTCCTGCGTTCCCGCGAATTCCTCTGGCAGGAGGGACATACCGCCCATGCCACTATGGAGGAAGCGGAGGAGCGCACGATTCAGATGCTGAACATTTATGCGGACTTCTGCGAGCAGGTTCTGGCCATGCCCGTAATTAAGGGACGTAAGACGGATAAGGAAAAATTCGCAGGTGCGGAATCCACCTACACTATCGAAGCGCTGATGCATGACGGAAAAGCGCTGCAGTCAGGGACAAGCCATAATTTCGGAGACGGCTTTGCGAAAGCATTCGGCATCCAGTTTACGGACAGAGACAATACATTGAAATACGTTTACCAGACCTCCTGGGGAATGACCACCCGCCTGATTGGCGCGATCATCATGGTACACGGTGACAATTCCGGACTGGTACTGCCGCCCAAAGTAGCGCCCACCCAGATCATGATCATCCCTATCCAGCAGAAGAAGGAAGGCGTTCTGGATACCGCTTACCAGCTCAGGGACAGACTGAGCAACTTCCGCGTAAAGGTGGATGATTCCGATAAGAGCCCCGGATGGAAGTTCTCCGAGCAGGAAATGCGCGGCATCCCGATCCGTGTGGAAATCGGTCCTAAGGATATCGAGGCAGGAAAGTGCGTCATCTGCCGCAGGGATACCAGGGAAAAGATTGAGGTTGCCCTGGACGAGCTGGAAGCAAAGCAGGGAGCTTCTGGAGCAGATCCAGAAGGACATGCTGGAACGCGCCCGCGCCCACAGGGATTCCCATACCTATACGGCACGGAATATGGAGGAGCTGGAGGAAATACTGAACAGCAAGCCCGGCTTCGTAAAGGCCATGTGGTGCGGCGACCAGGCCTGCGAGGATACCATTAAGGAAAAATTCGCAGCAACCAGCCGCTGTATGCCCTTTGAACAGGAGCAGATTTCCGATACATGTGTCTGCTGCGGAAAACCGGCCAAAAAGATGGTTTACTGGGGAAGAGCGTATTAATTTTAAAATTTTATAAATAGGCAGCTGCAGGCTGCCTCCTATGATAAAAGCTGGAGGAGGGAATAATATATTTCCATTCTCCGGCTTTTTCAGTCTGAAATTTGCAGCAGACAGGGGGCATGGCGGCAGCAGATAATTAATATATTAATTGCATCATATACGGTATATTTGATTTCTATCGATTATGCGATAATCTTTTGCCGTTGTTTACTTTGGTGAAGTGCTGAAGTATAATGAAGTGGAAGAAGGAAAGAATTCTTACTTCCGAGGAATATATATCATATATTAGTACCCATTGCGAACATATCACTTTGGAAGAGCCTTATAAGTCAGCCTTTTACGCGGGAATTAAGAAAGCAATTATGGAAAATGATGATAAGATTGTAATTATTGATACAATACCTCTGTATTTAGTACAGAAGCCGCAATAACCAAGTCAGGAAACGGTAACAGGGGAATGCAACAGCTGTAAGGAGATGTTTTACATAATTCCCATCCTGAAAAAAGTATGATAGAATACTCTCATAGGCTCTGGGGCAAAGGCAGGCTTAAAGGCCCGCGGAAATAAACTGTAGGAGGACATTGGAAGATGAAGGTTTTGGTTATTAACTGCGGCAGTTCATCCCTGAAATATCAGCTGATTGACAGCGAAAGGGAAGAGGTGCTTGCAAAAGGACTCTGTGAAAGAATCGGCATTGACGGCAGCAACATCGCCCATCAGCCGGCCGGCGGAGAAAAGGTGAAGGAAGAGGCGGCAATGCCTGATCATACAGCGGCAGTCAAGCTGGTTATCAGTAAGCTTACGGACGAAAAGGTGGGAGTCATCCGTTCCCTGACGGAAATTGACGCCGTAGGGCACCGTATGGTGCATGGAGGAGAGAATTTCTCCGGTTCCGTAATCATCAATGAAGAGGTAATTAAGGCCATTGAGGACTGCAATGATCTGGCGCCGTTACATAATCCGGCCAATCTTATCGGCGTGAGATCCTGCCAGGCAATTATGCCGGGTGTTCCGATGGTGGCGGTATTCGATACAGCCTTCCATCAGACCATGCCGGAAAAAGCATACCTGTACGGCCTTCCCTACGATTATTATAAGAAATATAAAATTAGACGCTACGGCTTCCATGGGACCAGCCACGATTTTGTATCAAAAAGAGCGGCTGAGATCCTGGGAAAGGACAGAAAGGATCTGAAAATCATTGTTTGCCACTTAGGCAACGGCGCATCCGTATCCGCTGTAAAATACGGGGAATCCGTGGACACCTCCATGGGCCTGACACCGCTGGAGGGCCTGATTATGGGAACCCGCAGCGGCGACCTGGATCCCGCCATCATTTCCTTCCTGGCGGAAAAGGAAGGCATGACAGCCTCCCAGGTGATCGATGTATGCAATAAGAAATCGGGCGTGCTGGGACTTTCCGATGGATATTCCAGCGACTTCCGTGACCTGGTCCAGGCCTCTGAAACGGGAAATGAGCAGGCAAAGCACGCGCTGGAGGCTTATGCTTACCGTGTGGGCAAGTATATCGGCGCCTATGCGGCGGCCATGAACGGCGTGGATGTGATTGCATTTACCGCCGGCGTAGGCGAAAACAATGCAGAGGTGCGCGCCATGATCGGGGAATATATCGGTTACCTTGGCACCAACATCGATGCGGAAAGAAATAAAGTGCGCGGCGAGGAAGTCATCCTTTCCGACGAGGGCAGCAAAGTAGTTACCATGGTGGTTCCCACCAATGAAGAGCTGGCCATCGCCCGTGAAACAGTCAGACTCGTAAAATGAGCATCATGATCTGATGAGAATGAGGGGTGCCATACCGGCGCCCCTTTTCTCTGAAAAAAGAGCAGCGCCGGTAACGCAGCCTGCTCCCTACAAGGAGAACGTATTTATGAACAACGAATATATAGCAAGTGTAAATTCCGGATTCTTTTACCTGCTGGTTGCCGGCGTCCTTCTTTTTATTACGATAATGTGTTTTGTTTATCTGATAAAGAGCTACCGTGCGGGCCTGGCGATCGGAATGGATAAAAAAGTGCTGAAGAGAGCCATTATCTCCAGCGCCACCTTTACGATTCTGCCCAGTATCAGCATCCTGCTGGGCGTCATTGCCCTGAGTGGAACGCTGGGAGTGCCCTTTTCCTGGCTGCGTCTGTCCGTTATCGGAGCGCTCCAGTATGAGCTTAACGTGGCTGAAATAGCAGCGCAGAGCATCGGCCTGTCCGGCCTGAAGCTTTCTGAAATGAGCATGTCGGCCTTTGCAACCATTTCTCTTGTAATGACAATTGGGATTCTGGGCGGCGTAATCTGCTGCATCCTTTTCCTGAAAAAATACCTGGGCAAAATCCAGAAGGCCCCCAAGGCAAAGGCGGAAGGAAAGCCTGGTTTTGGCGACCATGCGACTACCTGCATGTTTGTGGGACTGTGCGGCGCCTATATCGGCTCCTATGTGGGCACGCTGACCAGCAGCGGAAACTATGTGCCTCTGGCTGTGGCCGCCGTATCGGCTGCTTTTATGGCGGTATTCGAATATTTTACCAACAAAAAGGGCATTGCTGTGCTGGATAACTTCAGCATGGCGGTGAGTATGCTGGCGGGTATGGCGGCGGCTGTCATCATGAGCCTGGTATGAGGGAGGAGTGGAAATAATGGAAGAAAAAAAGAAGCAGCAGCTGCAGGATAACGAGGCGCAGAAGCAGGCCTTCCTGGAGGATTTTAATAACGGACTTCACCGCATCGGCAGATGCATGTTGATCGTGAGCATTATCCTGCTGGTAGGCGTCCCTTTTGTCATAGGAGCGATAAATGGTGTGACACCCAGCCTGAAGGGCTTTCTGGTAGGCTTTGCCAAGGTGGGAATCATCTATATCCCGGTAGCCATTGTTGAATTTCTGGTGTATACGCCCATGCTCGGCGTTGGCGGCAGCTACCTGGCTTTTATCACGGGAAATGTTACCAATATGAAGATCCCCTGCGCAATGAATGCCAGGGATATTGCCAAAACAAAGGTGGGAACACCGGAAAATGAAATCATTTCCACCATCAGCGTGGCAACCAGCGCTATTGTTACCACCCTGGTTATCGTAGCGGGAGTCATTCTGATGATTCCGCTTCGCCCGGTGCTGGAAAATCCCGTGCTTGTGCCGGCTTTTGACAATGTGGTGCCCGCCCTGTTCGGCGCGCTGGGATTGAAATATTTTATGAAGAGTCCGAAAATCGCGGCCATTCCGGTACTGTCCATGACGCTGCTGTGCGTTCTGGTGCCTGCGGCCATATCCCAGACCAGCCTTCTGATGATTCCGGCAGGCGGGATGGCGCTGCTGATTGGCTGGGTTCTGTTCAAAAAAGGGAAGCTGTAAAAATAAGGAGGGAGTAGTGAGATGACAGGAAGCATATTGCTGGGAATTTTTATTATTATTTTGGTGCTTGCGGCTGTTCTTGTTGTGAGGACGTGCAGCAGGCAGCCTACACCGGCCATGACTGCCAGCGTGGAGCTGGATAAGGGACCCAGGGCCAGGGAGTATGGGGAACAGCTTTCGAAAATGATTCAGAAGGAAACCGTTTCCAGTCGTTTTGATTCGGATAAAACAAAATATTATGAGTTCCACAAAATTTTGGAGGAGCTTTTCCCTCTGGTGCATAAAACCTGTGAAAAACATGTTTTCAATGGCAATCTTCTTTTTAAATGGAGCGGGAAGGGAAAGGCGGAGCCGATCCTTCTTATGAGCCATCAGGACGTGGTGGAGGCGAATGGCAGCTGGGAGCATGAACCCTTTGGCGGCTATATTGACGGGGAAGGAAAACTCTGGGGGCGCGGCACCGTGGACACCAAGGGCAGCCTGTACTGTATTTTCCGTTCGGTGGAGGAGCTGATTGCGGAGGGCTTCCAGCCGGAGGGAGACGTGTATATCGCAAGCAGCTGTACGGAGGAGTTCAGCGGCGAGGGAGCGCCACTTACAGTAGAATACCTGCAGTCCCAGGGCGTAAAGCTTTCCCTTTTGATCGATGAGGGCGGCATGATTATGGAGGAGCCGATCGGCGGCGTGAAGGGAACCTATGCGATGGTAGGCGTCCTGGAAAAGGGTTATGGTGATCTGAAATTTATCGCAAAGGGCAAAGGCGGCCATGCCAGCGCCCCCGGAAAGAACACGCCCCTGGTGCGGCTTGGGAAATTCATGGCGGATGTGGAGAAGCAGGATCCCTTTGCCAGTGAGTTCAATCCTACCGTACTGGAGATGTTCCGCCGCGTTACGCCTAATATGAACTTCGGGATGAAGTTCGTATTTTCCAACCTGTGGCTGTTCAAACCGCTTCTGAAGAAGCTGATGCCTGTTATCAGCCCTCCGGGCGCGGCCATGCTGCATACCACCATTGCCTTCACCATGGCAAAGGGAGCTGACGGGCTGAATGTGCTGCCGCAGGAGGCTTATGTTACGGCTAACCTGCGTTTTATCCCGCACCAGTCCACGGATGAAAGCATCGAATTGATCACTGAAAAAGCAAAGGGGTATGATCTGGAAACCGAGGTAATTTACAAGGATTATCCCTGCCCTGTGGTAAATTATGAAGGCGATGCCTTTAAGAAAGTAGAACAGGCCATAAACGAAATCTATCCGGGAGTCGGCGTCAGCCCATACGTGATGACCGGCGGGACCGATGCCAAATATTACAAAAATATATGCGACAACTGCATCCGTTTTGCGCCGCTTTATATTAATAAGCAGCAGTATGAAAGCATTCATGGCGTGAATGAAAATATTTATATTGGGGCGCTTCCCATGGGAGTTGATTTCTATAAGAAGATTATTCGGGGGAATTGAGGATACTGTTTAGCAGTACAGCGATGAGTGGTAAATATAAAAAGTAAGGAGGGTCGGATGGAAAATCAGGAAAAAAAGCATAAACGCCGCGTCCGCTATGCAGGCGCGTATCCTAAAAACTATAAAGAGAAATACAAGGAGCTCAACCCGGAAAAATATGCGGATACCGTATCAAGGGTAATTGAAAAAGGAAGCACTCCCGCGGGAATGCATATTTCTATCTGTGTGAAGGAAATTCTGGATTTCCTGCAGATCCAGCCGGGGCAGAAGGGGCTGGATGCCACGCTGGGCTACGGAGGCCATACACAGGAGATGCTGAAATGCCTGCAGTCCCAGGGGCATCTTTACGCGTTGGATGTGGATCCCATCGAGTCGGCAAAAACAAAGGAACGGCTGGAAAAGCTGGGTTATGGAGAGGATATCCTTACCATCCGGCTGCAGAACTTTGCAGATATCGATCTGGTGGCCAGGGATGCGGGGAAATTTGATTTTGTACTGGCGGATTTGGGTGTTTCCTCCATGCAGATTGATAATCCTGACAGGGGTTTTTCGTATAAAACAGAAGGGCCGCTGGATTTGCGCATGAATCCTCAGAAGGGCATCAGCGCGGCGCAGCGCCTGAAAAGCATTTCCCGGGATGAACTGCAGGGTATGCTTCAGGAGAATTCCGATGAGCCTTATGCAAAGGAGATTTCCCAGGAGGTGGTTTCCCGGCTGAAAAAGGGCGGGCATATCGAAACGACCGGGGAACTGCGCCAGACAATCGAGGACGCTCTTTCCTTTCTTCCGGCTTCGGAGAGAAAAGAGGCGGTGAAAAAATCCTGTCAGAGAACCTTCCAGGCGCTCAGGATTGATGTAAACAGTGAGTTTGAGGCTCTCTATGCCCTGATGGAAAAGCTTCCACAGGTATTGGCACCCGGTGGAAGAGTGGCAATACTGACCTTCCATTCCGGGGAGGATCGCATCGTGAAGAAATCCTTTAAGCAGTTCTATAAGGCGGGGATTTACAGTGCGATTTCCGAAGAGGTGATTCGGCCTTCAGCGGAGGAATGCGCCAGAAACAGCAGGGCGCGTTCTACGAAGATGAGATGGGCAATCCGGGTGCAGGAGGATTGACAGGCGGCTTAATAAAATGCATGAAAGCAGGTCTTTTTGTGATTCCTTTTGGAAAAGGGAGGATGCAAAGGACCTGTTTTTTTGTTCATAACTGTGAGGGGGCTTAAACGTTATGAAAATGTAATCGTCCGGTTATCTGAAATTTTATGAGAAAATAACCGATCGGGAACATATCATACAAGAAATTCGGGCTGAGAAATGGTATAGTCAGCTTCAAACAGGAAAAGGAGAGCAGAGGCTGATGAATGAACCGGCAGTAAAGATGGAAGAACAGATTATTAATCTGTTTCAGGAAGCGGAAACAGAGGTTTATGAAGGATGGGTGCTGAAAACCCTGGGCAGCCGTCTGATAGTGTTTCCCTTATATAATGTGTATCCTGATAATATGGATGAACGTATCCGGGCCTGTGAAAGGCTGGGCAATGAAAAATCGGCGGAATGTATGTTCCGGATTGCTGAGAATACAAACTTCTACCTGCATTCGCGTCTGGAAAAAAATCGATATATACTCAGGGAACGTACCATTGTGGGAGATTTGTCCATTACGGAGGAAACTGCGGATCGGTTAAGTTTGGGTGGCAGAAGAAAAAGTAAAAATGGGGACAGAACGGAAAGTATTATAGAAAACGGAACTGCCGGAAGGGTGGAAAAAGCCCCGGCTATTGATACAAAGCCGAAGCCCCGGACATCGTCGGATGGAAGGCTGGTTCTGGAAAAGGCGAAGGATGGATTGCGGACAGAGCCTGTTTATATGCTGCAAGAGGGGGAAAACAGAAGCTGGGAAAAGGCCGGCCGCCGGAGAATTGGCACCAAACGGGGGGATCATTTATTCATAGCGGATGCAAACAAAAGTTCCAGGCTTAAGGCGGCTGATATCCTGCATTTTTCATTAAGGAATAATATTACAAGGGTATTGGTTGACGTTCCGGAAGCCACATTCCTTTGTGAGAATTTCGAGGAGTATGGATTCCGTAAGGCATATTCCTGCTCTTGTTATAGGAAACAGTAAATTTGTGTGTTATTCCTGACATGCAGGATATTGGGAAATGGTCTTCTGTTTGACAATTTTACTGGCAGCGAATATAACATGTGGTGAGTCTGCCTCACTCAAAGAAGGCGAACGAAACTATAAATCTAATTTTGTGGGGTAAATATGTCAATTACTATTTCGAGTAACTGCGATGAACAGGAATTTATACAGGCAGTACGGTTAAACGGCTTACTGGAATTTAATATGGAAAATTAATGTTTCCCAATAAGGAAATCTTGTATGTGGCCCGTAATGAAAAAAACTCTGTCAGTGGCGGAGTATTCGGTGTTACATACCTATCTGCGTTAGAAGTAGAGACGCTTTGGGTACACGAGGATTACAGGGGGCAAGGAGTCACATCGCAGCGATTTAAACGATTGAAGATGAGGTCCGGAGCATTGGGTGCCAGTTATCTCATTTAAAAACCTATTCCTTTCAAGCGCCGCTTTTCTATCAAAAGTGTGGATATTCAATCTGCGGAATGGTAGACGGTTTTCCGGATAATATTTAATTATACGTCTTAAAAAAGCAGATTTAAAGCAGGGGTGGTTATGACGTAGCCCACCTGATTGATAGAATGCGCATACCACGATTTAACGATTGTAATATTGGCAGGCAGGGTAAAGTGCATGTGCACTTGCCCTGCCTGCCAATATGTTTCCCCAATTTATAAAAATACTTTTATAAAATCTTTTCATAACTGCCTGATGAATTATTGTGGATAAATGGAAGGAAATTTGCCATCTATAGTGGATAAAGATAAAGCCTGATGAGTATTGTAAAATATGAATTACTGGCTCTGCAATAATTTCCTTTTCCGGTAATATGGTATATACGGGGGAAGAGTGATTACAGCCCTATACTTTGGGGATTATCAAGCAGAAGCTTGAAAAACAAAGTATCTCTCATTTACCATGTTTCCTTTAGCAGACGGGAATTTGCAGAAATTATCTGTTGGATGGAAGCCCATTCAAGGTGATATCCCAGATTGGTTTCCTGCATCGTCATATCTGTTTCAAGAACCTCTTCCCATACCTCGCACCTATAATAGAAGGAATGACAAATATATTTTCGGCTTCCGAAGAAACGATCCCGGCGTATCTCTTCAATTTCTCCAAGTTCAGTTATGGAATCCGGTTTTATGGACAGACCTGTTTCTTCTCTGATTTCCCGGAGCAGAGCCTGCTCAAAGATTTCTCCTTCTTCCACCGTTCCGCCGGGGATTTTATATTCACCGCTGTTTCCAAGCTGCATGGCAAAAAGCCCATTTTTTATTATAATTGCGCGAACAGCATTTTTTTCGAACACGGGAACATTATTGTTGTAATCATGGGAATCCAATACGAGCAATTTTTTCATTCCGCTTTCCTTTATTAAAAAATAAAAATCATTAATAATCCTATCTGCAATCATTAAAGCACATTTTCAGAAATTCGTACACCCTTTCCCATGATAAGCAGTTCCCTGTGCAGATGCACCGCTATGAACACAGTGATGATTGCAGAAATAACATCGGCAATCGGCTGTGCATAAAGAATACCGTTGATTCCCCAGAGAGCTGGCAGGAGAAGGATGATGGGAACAAAGCAGATTCCCTGCCGGCATGCGCCGAGGACAAAGCCTTCCTTCGCTTTTCCAAGCGCCAGGAAAAGGGAGGAGTATACAGTATAGAAGCCGAAAAGAAGGAAGGAAAGGCCATTTGCCCGCAAGGCCTTCTGGCCGGCCTGAATGAAATCCAGGTCCCCTTTTGTAAACTGGGACATAATCTGAGTGGGAAACAGGGCCATCACCAGGCCAAACATGGCGCAGAAGATGGTAGACCACAGGATGGAGATCCGGATCGCCTCATGGAGACGGTCATACTTTTGGGAACCGTAGCTGTAACCGGCAATCGGCTGGAATCCCTTCATGAAGCCAAAAACCATCAGACTGCCCATGGAAATAATTCTTGTAACCACACCCATCCCTGCAATTACGGAGTCCCCATATCCCTTTGTCTGCAAGTTAATCAGGGTGATGGACAGGCTGGTCAGCAGCTGGAACACCAGCGTGGGGATTCCTATTTTCAGTATTTCGGACATAATTTCCCTGGAAAAACAGCATTTACTGATATGAAAGCTGAAAACACTTTTTTTCCTGAGCACATAGAACAGATATACAAGCGTGGATACAACCTGTGAAATGGCAGTTGCAATTGCCGCGCCGGCAACTCCCAGATGCAGGGCATAAATAAAAATAGGATCCAGAGCCATATTCAGGACCGCGCCTGTCAGCAGTGCGCACATGGTTGTTTTTGCAGCGCCCTCACTTGTGACGATATTGTTCATGGTGACATTGAATATGTTGAAAATTGATGAGGTTACATAAATTGCAGTATAGGTTACCGCATAGGGCAGGATGCTTTCCGTGGCACCCAGAAGCTTCAGTATCGGCTTCAGAAAAATCAGGGAACAGAGTATCATTGCCGCCCCAACAAACAGGCTGCTGTACAGGGCGGTGCTTGCAACCTTGTCCGCGGCCTCCTTTTCTCCACGGCCCAGCAGGCGGGAGATATAGGACGCAGCGCCGTTCCCGAATAGCAGCCCCAGCCCCACGATGACCTGCCCCAGGGGGAAGGCTACGGAAATAGCCCCCATCTGGCTGGTGCCCAGCCCACCGACAAAATAGGCATCCACCAGGTTGTATAATGCATTGATCATCATACCGATCATGGTCGGCAGACCCATGGCCAGGAGCGCCTTTGATACAGGGGCGCTTCCCAGCAGTTCCATTTTTTTGTTGCTTCCATTCATGATTGTCACTCCTTTTTTCTTGACATGAGTTATAAAATATAATACTATAAAATATAGCAATGAAGCTGATAATACTATAAATTATAGCATATGTCAACAACAATATAAAAAAGGATGGATTAAATATGGCTACGATTGATTTGATTGTACTGGGAATTGTAAAAAAAGAACCACTGAGCGCCTATGATATTCAAAAGCTGGTTGAGTACCGGAATATTTCCCGCTGGGTTAAAATCAGCACGCCTTCTATTTATAAAAAAGTAATTCAGCTGGAGCAGAAGGGTTTCATCAGGGGTACTATGATAAAGGAGGGGAATATGGCGGAAAAAGCCGTATATTCACTGACAGAGGAAGGAGAAGAGGAATTCAGGAGATTGATGTTTGGCATTTCTTCCGAGCCTGTTCATATGTTTCTGGATTTTAATGCGGTGATCGTAAATCTGGACAGCCTTTCAGCGGAAGAACAGCGGGTCTGCCTGAGCAGAATCGGAGAAAATGTTAAGACACTGAAAGCATATCTGGAAGAAAATATTGAAAAAAAGGAAGGGCTGCCGGAAATACCGGATACCGGAAAAGCTGTTCTGCGACAGCAGTATATCCTGATACAGGCGATAGAAACATGGATGGAATCGATGTGGGGGAAAATTGCGGAGGATTAAAAACAGGCGGGTGGAAGCATATGCAGCTTTCACCCGCTGTTACCGAACAGGGAAGGCAGTTTATTTTTTTACTACACGTATGGCAACATAGGAATTCATGTATGCATCAAATAATCCGCCGCCGTCACCATCTTCATATAAATCAGTGAGGATAAAGCCAGTTTTCAACAGGCCGCCAAGCTGTTCCGTGAGGCTGTGGCTGAAGGTAAAAGGTTCCTTATTTTTTACCATTTCCTGTTTCCTTTCAGGGGAAAGATCTCTGATGGAATTAAAAGGAAGCTTATGTACAGATATCAGGGCCTTGTCCTTTGTAAAATCAGGTTCAAACATAAAATGCTCTTCCTTAACAAAACCTGCCATAAGGATGCCCCCTGGCTTGATAATGCGGGCGCACTCCTGCCATATGGGGAAAAGATTTTCAATATAACAATTGGAGACCGGATTAAAAATAATGTCAAAGGAATGATCGGCAAAGGGCAGGGGCTCCTGCATATCACACTTCAGGATTGTGATGGGGTACCCCTCTCGGTCTGCTACAGCCCGTTCGCTTTCCAGTTGTTTTTCTGAGATATCTACAATAGTAACATCTGCGCCATGTGCAGCAAAAACCGGTCCCTGCTGGCCGCCACCGCTTGCCAGGCCAAGGATTTTCTGGCCACGAAGCGGAGGAAACCAATCTGCAGGCACTTTTTTTGCGGAAGTAAGAGAAACCTCAGGCGCGCCTTTTTGCGCCTGAAGATAATCTTCATGGCTTATTGGAAGAGTAAAGCATGCGCGGCCATCTTCTTTTCCCGGGCTCGCTATCGCATCCCAGGCGCTGGCATTAAAATCGACATAATTCATAATATTTTACAGCTCCTTTCAAAAAGAGTAGTGTGAGGGATTAATTTTTAATCCCTATGGCACACATCCAATTGGGAAGGGCCGCTATTGGATTGTGTTTCCAGTCATGCATGCGGTCAACTTCCTCTTTTGTTGCTGTAACACCCTTAACAATATTCTCGGCGCTGAGCCAAAACGGCCAGTCATAATCTTTTTCCGCAGGCATTTCTTCAAAATGAACAAGCTGGATTCCTGCATCCATTAAGGCGTTAAGAATATCCTGTATCCTCCATGCATAGGTAACCTCTGAATTTTTCTCAAATGGACCTGTCATATCATAGGGCTTTATTATCTTGGCGTTGTCATCGAACGGACGAAGGAACGGGTGGATTTCAAACAGCATGTACGGACTGTCGGGACGGAGGATGCGCTGTATGCTATGGTACATTCCGGCCAGGTCATTTATCCACACATGAACACCATTAGAGGTGTATACAAAATCATATTTATTGTCAGGAAGGGGATCCAGCGTCATGGTATCGGCACGGACGAATTCGATGGAATGGGAAATACCCAGAGTTTCTGCTGCTTTTCGGGCATTTTCCAATTGCTTTTCCGAGATATCACAGGAGGTGACATGGGCGCCCATTAGGGCAAATGCAAAAACGGCATGGTTATCTCCGCTGGAGGGCACGCATATCTCCTTACCTTCCAGATGGGGGAGATATTTCTGAAGCTGATTCCATACGACTGGGTGAAATGCGGAAGCAGGGGTGTCTTTGATACGGCACAGCATTTTCTCTGAATGATTAAATTCTGAGTAGGCCGCGGCAAAGCGGTCCCAGCTGTCTCGGTTTTTTTCTGCTGTTATATTCATACATTGCCCCTTTCCTTATTCTGCCAGAAAGTCCAGGAAATCATGGGCTTATAACCTATTTTCGCATAAAACGGGTTGGCCCCGCCAGTCATATGCGTGGCGCCCAGCGGCTCCATCCGGCGGTACAGTTCGGATAAAGCGGCAGCAGCCAGGCCTTTATGCCGGTGCGTGGGGACTGTACAAAGAGGTTCCATGTAAGCCAGATGGTTTTCCGGAGTCCACCACATTCCGGCATAGCATACATACTCCCCGGTCTCATCTTCAATTGCCACAGGATGCATGGTGCGGCGCGGCGCCTGGCAAAGATGATAGCCTCCCTCCGCATTTCCATGCCAGGGGCCTTCCTCGGCCTCATGGTTGAAGCCCTTCCAGCAGCATTCCTGGATTTTCTCAATGATGCATTTTCCAGGTGCCACGAAGTGATATCCTTCGGGAAGCGGAAAATCAAGAGGCTTATCAAATTCATAAATCATATCAGTATAGGAACCAGTCTGAGTGTACCCGACCTTGCGGGCGGCATCCATAAGAACCGCCTGCCCCTGAAACAGGACGAACCGTAAATGACCACCGATACGGGGCATATGGGCATCCGCATACGCTATCATTTCCGGTGCAAGCTCTTCATATCCCGGACGCAGGCTGAAATAGATATCGGTAACCGGGGACTCGGTAAAACAGAAGGCAACAATCTGCCCGTTATCCTCCCAGATACGGTTCCTGTGAGTATAGGATTTATCCATCCATTCAGAGGAGAGGGCGTATTCCAGGAAGGGGGCCGGGACCCCGTTGCGCCAGTTTTTCTCATAAATGTCAATCATGAACTGGTAAATACGCATATGGTCAGCGAGGATTTGATATTGTCTTGTTGTTATATTTTTCATAGTGTTTCCTTTCTTTATAATCATCGGAGTAAAGCGTCTTACTAAATCATCCCGTTTTCGCCATCATTACCTCCTATGCCCCCTGGCTGATACAAAGCTCCCTGTCGGCAGCAGCCTTCACAACCTCAGAATTGCTGATAAAAACAGCGGCGGCGTTGTCCTGTATAATTCGCTGCTTCAGGTTGAAAATGAGCTTTTCCGCCGTAATCCTGTCAAGGGCGCTTGTGGCATCATCCAGGAAATACAGGGAAGGATGCTCTAACAGCATGCGGGCGAGCAGAAGCCGTTGCTTTTGGCCGCCGGATAACATGATTCCGTTTTCGCCCGTCAGTGTGTCCAGGCCGCCCGGCCATTCCTTAACCTCCCCTTCCATACAGGCCGACTGCAGCGCCTTCCAGCATTCTATATCGGAAATATTCCGGCCCAGGGTAAGGTTTTCACGGATGGTGCCGTTTTGCAGATGGCTGCTTTGCAGGCAGCAGGAGACAGTAGGCGCTTTAAACAGGGTAAAAAGGTTTTGGACTTCCTTCCCATTCCAGAGGATTTCCTGAAAGGAAGCAGGAACGATGCCAAACAGTGCGTTCAGGATGCTGGATTTGCCGGAAGCCACGGGGCCGGTGAGAACCAGCAGCTCTCCGGCGTAAAGCTGAAAATTAACATCCCGTATCCCCCGCCCGTCTTCATAAATGCAGGATAACCGGCTCACGGAAAGCTGCTTCAGGCGGCCATAAGTTTCTTCCGCGGTTCCTTCTCCTTCGGGAAAAACGTCTGGATGGGCAGGAATTCCACAATATCCGCCGGAAACAGGAACAGATTTCAAAGAGAGGGGAGGCAGGAGCTTCCCATCCATGCCAAGGCAGAGGCCGTTTTGTTCTTCCACTGTTTCCAGAATCCGCTGATAGGAAACCTCCGCCTTTTTTGTTTCCGTATACAGTTCAATGATTCTTAGGATACAGTCATTCAGCGTATCAAGATAGCAGATAAAAATGGCAAAATCTCCCAGAGGAAAGCTTCCGTTTTGCATCAGTCCGCTCACCGCTGCCATCATTATGACAATGCAGAGGACAGAGGCAATATCCACGGTGGCGCTGACAGAGTTCTGGAACAGGGAATCCTTTACAACGGCCCTGGTACGTTGCTTTATTACATTATCGTATTTTTCCAGGACAGGCTCCTTTGCGTCCATTGTTTTAATGGACAGTACGGAGGTTACAATATCGGACAGCAGGCTGGAGGCTCTGTCATGCATATCCCGGTTCTGTTTTCTGCTGCTGCGTATACGGCCGGATATCTTTTTAATCAGAAAAAGACACAGCGAAAGGGGCAGGAAAAGGAACATGGTAATTCTCCAGTTGATGAGCATCAGGGAGCCTACCGCAATGAAGGTAAAAATACAGTATCCGGCGACTTCTGTGACAAGCTCCACAGGGAAACAGGCCGCAGGCACATCATCGTCCAGCCGCTCAAAGGTTTTTCCGGAATTGTCCGCCCTGTCCCTGAGGTGATTCGAACGAAGCAGGCCGCGGAATACCTGGACTCTCAGGCTGTCGTGATAATAGTAACGGCGCAGCACATCCAGATAAGAGCTGCCCCGGATACTCAGCCAACGCACGGCGGCATTGACCGCCAGTAAAATAAAGTAAGGCCAGATTCTGTGAAGAACCCCCTTCCCCTGTAGGCCGTCCTGAAATGCATTCATTATCCACCTCACACAGCTTATATTAACGGCGGAATAAGAAAAAATTAGGGCATTGAGCAGGATACTGCCCAGAGTGAGCCAGGGTTTGATTTTTATTAATTTCTTGAGAAAGCTTCTGAATTTATTATACTCCATCGGAAATACCTCCTTTGCAGTTCTCCTGTTTTTGTATTCTGCCTTTTTTCATATAGAGAATCCGGCTTTCCGGTTCCAGGATTTCTGCATGGTGGGATATCATGATTACCGTTTTGTTTTTGGTCAGGTTCCTGATGGCTCTGTCCAGGTCCCGTTCTCTTTGTTTATCCAGGTTGGCCGTGATTTCATCCAGGATAATCACCTGCGGGCTGCGCAGAAACAGGCGGATAATGTTAACAAACCGGGCTTCTCCGGACGAAATACTGCCTTCGCCGGAAGAAAGCGGGGTATCCAGTCCCTGCGGGAATCCGGTAAACCAGCTGGTTAATTCCAGTGCATTGATGGCGGCCAGAATATTCTCATCCCGGATGCGGGAATCGAACAGAGTGATGTTATCTCGCAGGGATGCGTGCATGAGTTGGACTTTCTGGGGACAATATACGATTTCCCGCCTCAGCTTTTGCGGATCGAATTTTTCCACAGGAATCCCGTTCACAAGGACTGCGCCGTGCTGGCAGTGGTACAGGCCCGCCAGAAGCTTTACCAGGGTGGTTTTACCACAGCCGGTTTCCCCCATAAGCCCTACATGCTCTCCTGCTTTTACCGAAAAGCTGATATTGTGCAGCACCTCGTTTTCCGAATCGTAGGAAAAATAAAGATTTTCTACGATAATGGAAGAAAAATCAGCAGGAACCGGGAGACAACGCTCTCTTTTTTCTGTGGGGATTTCCAGAAAGCCCTCCACTCTTTTTTTCCTGGCGCCTGCGTTCTGTAGTTCACCGAGATAATTACGGAAGGAATTGAGAGGTTGGAATATCAGGTTTACATAATTGTAAAAAAGGTAAGCGGTGCCAAGGGAGAGGATGCCTCTGTCCCAGAAAATGGCTGTGATGAGCAGCGTGCACCCGATGGAGATGGTTTCCATCACTGTGGATGCGCCCCAAAGACGGCCATAGATCAGGCCGGCCGGGAGCGATTCCCCGAATCTCTTGTAAATGGCTTCCTTCAGGGAGAGCAGTGCGGGGCCGTCCGCAGCTGCCAGGTGTATCTCCACAAGGTTATCCAGTTTATCCTTCAGGATGCCGTTAAAAACGGCGGCGGCCTGGTTGCTTCTCCGGAAGCATTTCGTGCCGAAATCAGATATTTTTTTGAAGCACCCTATGGACAGGATACTGACAGCCAGCAATATCAGGGCCAGCCACGGATTTTCCAGGCTGATGACGATCAGGACGCCGGCCAGCAAAAGGGCGCTTGTTCCAATTTTCAATAACAGGATGCGCAGATATTCATAAACGCCCTCCACATCCTCATCCAGGCGGGTCATGATTTCACCGCTGCTGTATCCCGTATGTTTTTCCATGCCCAAATCAAGAAAATGGGAAAGCATTTCATGCCTTACGTCATTTGTGATTCTTCCGCCCAGGCTGGCTGATATGTATTCCTCCAAAACAGATGCCGCCTTTTGCAGCAGCACGGTAAAGAAATATCCGGTTATCATCAGGCCGGGGATAAATAGGGCATTGCCCCCTTCCGCACTGTCGATAAAGCCGCTCAGGAATTTCGGTGAAAGTATCTGAAGGCCGACATTGGCAAGAACTATGAGGGCGGCGGATAATACCTGGCCCTTATATTTAATAAGATAATCCATAGTGATGTGATGCCCCCTTATATAAAAAATGCAGCAGCTTTGTCCGGTCAGATAATGCTGTCTTTATTCTAGTTTAAGTTCCACAGTGGAAACAACAGGCACTTTAATTATAATTATTCTCGGTATAAAAAGGCAGGCGAAACAAAGTATAGAATGAATTTTAATAAAAACAGTAATTATTTCTATTATTGATATTGACAAGCAATATGGAGTGGGATATACTGGAAGCATAAACAGAACATGATGGAAGCTATGCACCGCCGGCAGGCATGGCGAAGGAACCAGGGAAAGATTCATTGCGAAAGGACACGGAATGAGCAAGCATAATTTTACGGATATCAGGGTGCCTATTGAACCTGATAATCCATCAATCGTCAGGGATGAGACGAAATGTATCAAATGCGGCCAGTGTAAGAATATCTGCACGGAAAGCATCGGGGTTGCAGGCCGTTATGATCTGGAGCTGACAGGGGATACCGCAATTTGTATCCATTGCGGGCAGTGCGCTAATGTCTGTCCCGCCGGAAGTATCACGGAGAAGTATGAATACCAGGATGTGAGAAGGGCTGTGGCCGACCCGGATAAAATTGTGATATGCAGCACATCCCCTTCCGTCAGGGCGGCGCTGGGCGAGGAGTTCGGCATGGCGGACGGCAGTTTTGTTCAGGGGAAAATGGTGGCCCTGCTGCGCAGGCTGGGCGCCGATTATGTGCTGGACACCAATTTCGCGGCGGACATGACCATAATGGAAGAGGCCAGCGAGCTGGTGGAACGTCTCACGAAGGGGAACAGGCCTATACCGCAGTTTACCAGCTGCTGCCCGGCCTGGGTGAAATATGTGGAAACCTACTATCCCGAGATGCGGGAGCACATTTCCTCAGCCAAAAGCCCTATCGGCATGCAGGGTCCTACGATTAAAACCTATTTTGCACAGAAGATGGGGATAGATCCGGAGAAGATAGTCAACGTTGCGGTAACTCCCTGCACGGCCAAGAAGTATGAAATCCGCCGGGAGGAGATGCACGCGGCGGGCAGTTATCTGGGAATTGAAGGTATGCGTGATATGGATTACTGCATTACCACCAGAGAGCTTGCCAGATGGGCCAGGAGGAAAATATTGATTTTCTTACCCTGGGGATGAACCCTATGACAGCTTTATGGGAGAAGGATCCGGCGCGGGTGTGATTTTCGGGAATACCGGAGGTGTTATGGAGGCGGCGGTAAGGACGGCATACCACATGGTCACCGGAGAGGAAGCCCTGAATTCCTGTATGATCTGCAGTCCGTAAGAGGGCTGGAGGGCGTGAAGGAAGCCTTTGTCTATATCAATGACGATGTGATTCTCAAGCTGGCCGTAGTATTCGGCACAGCCAATGCAGGAAGGCTGCTTGAGAAAATAAAGAAGGGCGAAAAGCAGTATCATTTTGTAGAAGTGATGACCTGCCCCGGCGGCTGTATCGGCGGAGGCGGACAGCCCAAGGATACTGAATGGAAGGGCGACGCCCTGAGAAAGGCCCGCATTGACAGCCTTTATAAAAGAGACCGCAGCATGCAGGTACGCTGCAGCCACCAGAATGAAGAAATTATCAGGCTGTACAGGGAGTTTTATAAGGAACCCATGAGTGAGCTTGCTGAGAAAATGCTGCATACTTTTTATGTGGACAGAAGCTCGGATTTGGGAGTAAAATAGAAATATCTGGAAGACATAGAAACTGTTAACGAAAAAGAGAAAAGGAGATTGTACTATGGCAGAATTAAAAGGATCAAAGACAGAAAAGAACCTGGAAACAGCATTTGCAGGGGAATCAATGGCAAGAAATAAATATACATATTTTGCTTCCAAAGCAAGAAAAGACGGGTATGTACAGATTGCCAATATTTTTGAAGAGACCGCAAATAATGAGAAGGAACATGCTAAAATGTGGTTCAAGCTGATCAACGGCGGCATCGGCACCACAGCAGAATGTCTGAAAGCAGCAGCTGAAGGCGAGAATTACGAGTGGACCGATATGTATGCGAACTTTGCTAAGGAAGCGAAGGAAGAAGGCTTTGACGAAATTGCAAGACTGTTTGAAGGCGTTGCTGCAATTGAGAAAGAGCATGAGGAAAGATACAGAAAGCTCCTTGCCAATGTAGAAGGAGATCTGGTGTTCTCCAAGGACGGCGATGTGGTTTGGCAGTGCTCCAACTGCGGACATATCTGCGTAGGCAAGAAGGCTCCCGAGGTTTGCCCTGTTTGTGCACATCCTCAGGCATATTTCCAGGTAAAGGCTGAGAATTACTGATTATAAATCTGCGCAAGGCAGAACAGGCAGCGCCCGTAAGCGCCGGGGTTCCGGCAGCTGCGGGCGTTTTTTATTTAAAGACCATCTGGACGAGGAACATATAAAGCACTGTGCCTCCCCCGATGCTAAAGAGCATATTATGCTTCCATTTATGGATGCCCAGCACAAAAGCGGCGGCGAGAAATTCAGGAATGCCGTGGGAGCCGTCCGATAGCGATACCGATTTAAAGCAATATACCACCAGCATGGCAATGGCTGCAAAGGGCAGGACCCCGCCCAGATAGGTGACGAATTCCGGCGTCTTCTTCCCTTCCGGAAAAAACAGGAAGGGCAGCGCCCTTGTAAGCAGTGTGGTCAGGGCAATAACAAGTATGGTAACCAGGATTTGAATACTGGACATAAGAACCTCCGTGATATCAGGAACTGTGATTTTAAGAAAGACAGCCGCCTGCGGCTGGAAAGGCGGTTAAAACGGCAGTTTATAATTTACTGCTGCTTCCCTTTACCGGCGCACTGCCTGCGGAACAGCAGGAGGAAAAGCAGGATGCCGGCCATGGAGAACAGAAGAAAATTATCGCTTCCCGTCAGGATAAGGCAAAGAGCCGTAACAAGCAGCCCGGCCAGCGCCGGGAGATGATTGCGGGTTCCCTCCCACTGCTCCAGAAAGATAACGAGAAAGAGCGCGGTCATGGCAAAATCAATGCCGGTGGAGTCAATGGGGATGATGTTTCCCGCCAGAATGCCTGCAAGCGTCCCGGCAACCCAGTAGCTCTGGTCCAGCAGGGCAATGAAGAACAGGAAATATTTCCGGTCCACACCCTCCGGCGGTTCTGCTGCGCATTCCAGGGAGTAGGTTTCATCAGACAGGGAAAAAATCATGTAGGGCTTCAGCTTTCCCATAATTTTAAATGGCTCCAGCATGGAAAGACCATAGAAAAGATGGCGGGCATTCACCATGAGCGTGACCAGCGCGGCGGAAAACGGCGCAAAGGGGGCGGTCAGCAGCTCGATTGCCACAAACTGCATGGAACCGGCGTATACAAATATACTCATAAACAGGGCCCAGCCATCGGGGACATTTGTGTTATGCAGCAGGATGCCGAAGGCCATTCCCAGGAAAATATATCCCATCATAACCGGAAGCGTATAAGGAACGGCGGCTTTCAGCGCTTTTCTTTTCATGATAGTTTTACCTCCGCAGTCGGACTGTATGAATTTGCAGCTGTTGAAAAACCGACAGTTTTACGGCAGTTATTTTTATTCGACAGTTACACGGCTTTTATTATACGTGCTGCCGGCTGCTTTTGCAATTGCCGGTTTGCGGAAATTGCCGGTTTGCAGAAAATGTTGTCGGCCTGCGGGAAATGATTTTCACCCCGGCGCCGGGGCGCTGTGGGCGCTGCCAATTTTCTACGCTGGACAGAGCGGGAGATAAGAATTATTATTAAGGTAACAGATGCGGCAGGATTTGCGGCAGGGATATTCTGAATCTCATATGGATGGAATGGCGGGGCCATTCTGCTTAAGAATTGCTTGTGCCGCCAAAGGCGCACAGATGGGAGTATGGATGAAGGAATTAGCAGGAGAGTTTGACGAACTGAATGAGCTGATATATGTTGCGGACACGGAAACCTATGAGCTGTTGTACCTGAACCGCCGTGGTCTGCAGGTGTTCGGCCTTAAGGATCCGGAGCAGATTAAGGGCAGGAAATGTTATGAAGTGCTGCAGGGAAGGCAGGAGCCCTGTGATTTCTGCAACAATCATTTGCTGTCCGCGGACACCTATCTGGAATGGGAAATTGATAATGAGCTGGCGGACGGGCATTTTCTGCTGAAGGACCGTCTGGTTGACTGGAACGGGGACGGCCGTCTTTCGCGCATGGAAATAGCCCTGGATGTGACCAGGAGCGACAGGGAGAAAAAGCGGCTGCAGGAAACACTGGACAGGGAGCGGGTGGTTCTGGAGTGTATAAAAATGATGCATTCCTCCCCGGACAGCGATGTGGCCATCCAGAATACGCTGCAGGTGATGGGAGAATTCCTCCACAGCGAAAGAACCTATATCTTCGAGATTTACGGCAGGCTCATGGATAATACCTATGAATGGTGTGCGCCCGGCATATCCGCAGAAATAAACAGGCTGAAGGACATTCCGGTGACTGATATCAGACGTTGGATGTCATCCTTTCAAAGAGGGGAATGCATAATCATCAAGGATCTGGAGGAGTTAAAGGAATCGGATCCCCTGGAATACCGGCGGCTTAAGCCTCAGAATATCCGGACGCTGGTCACGGTGCCGTTGATCGAAAATGATGCGGTTATCGGCTTTTTCGGCGTGGATAATCCGCCGGTGGGGAATCTGGAAAATATATCGGCGGTCCTGGACATTCTGGCCTGCTTTTTCCAGTCGCTTCTGCTGCGCAAGCGGATGGCGGAACGGCTGAGCCAGCTCAGCTTTATGGACGGGCTGACCGGAACCATGAACAGAAATGCTTTTATCAGGGATATCACCCCTCCCCTGAAGGATAAAGGATATGGAAGGGGAATCGTTTTCATTGACGTAAACGGCCTGAAGGAGACGAATGATAAATACGGGCATGTGGCAGGGGATGAGCTGCTGATGCGGACCTGTGAAAAGATGGAAAGCATATTCAGTTATGCGGATAAATACAGGACGGGCGGAGACGAGTTCGTAATTATATGCAGGGGAATGGAAAAGCAGGAATTTCAGGAAAGAGCGGAGCTGCTCCGGGAAAAGTTCCGGAAAGCGGGAAGCCTGGCCGCTATGGGCGTAAGCTGGGCGGAGGAAGGAAAGACCCTGCAGGAAGCGGTGGATGAAGCCGAAAACCTGATGTATCAGGAGAAAAAAAGTTTTTATACCTCCATACACCAGCAGGAAATTCCAGGCCGCAACGTCAAAATGACGGAGCCTGAGGGTGAGGCTGAACCGGGCGGCGTAACGGATATTTTGGAGGAGGCGCAGGTGAAGCAGCTCGCCGGTGAAATGCTGCGCCTGTATTTTGAAAAACAGGATGTGAAGGGAATGCTGCGGCATATGGACGCCTCCTGCATATGGACGGACGAGGAGCATCAGCGGGTATACGGCCGCCGGGAGGCAGAGCTGTATTTTACCAGGCTGGCGGATCAATACAGAGGCTGCCGGATTGAGGATTTGCAGCAATACAGCAGAAAACTGGCGGCAGATACCTGGCTGTGCTGCATCTGGTGTTATGTGGACAAGCCTGGCGAAAACGGCAAACGGATCCGTATGCCCTTTAAGGACAGCAAAATCATGAAAAAGGAGCAAAACGGGAATTTCAAATGCTATTTTGTGCATATTTCCCGTATGGTGTCGGCTGAAGATGCCATGGAGGAGGGCGGCTGAGGGTAATGCGCTTTTAGTTTTCCGCAGGCTGGGAGGAGCTGTTACAGCTTTTGAATATTTTCCTCCGTCAGTTCCAGGTATGGAATTTCAAGCGGCTGTGCCTGGCCGATGGAGGACTCCCGCCATTTTGTATATTCCTCAAAATCCACAGGCGTATTCTTTTCATAGGTTCCGCCAGGCATGATATAATATACCAGGCCGTCTCCGTCGGCATCAATATCATCGGGAAAAGAGTTTCCTTCATAATCTTTTTCCCCAACAGATTTATCCCAGGCATCCACCATAGCCGTCTGTTCATAGGTATCCGTGCCGGAATTGTAGCTGTAAACCGTATAGGGCCAGAAATCCCCGGCCATTCCCTGGTTATGGGACCATTCCGCCACCACGGCTCCATTGTCATAGAAGGTGAGCGACGGAAACTCCTGCAATTCTGCCCGGAGGGTTCCCGAAGAGCTGTCGTAAGCGTAAACGGTTCCTGTCATGCCTGCCATGTAAGTGGTGGTATATAACACGATCAGTTCTTTTTTCCCATCCGAGTCGATGTCATATACTGCGAACTTATTTTCGGACATGTCATGGAAGCCATCAAAGCCGAAGTCTTTGCCGTCGGGGAAGGTATGGTTTGTATATATTTCTTCCAGGGCGGCGGCATATGCAGCCATTTCCGGGCCTTCCTGCCCGTCCCCTTCCGGAATGTCAGTTGCTTCGGCTTGTTCTGCCTGTTTCTCTTCTGTTTCCGAGGCGGCTCCTTTGTCCGGGGCCGCCGGGGCCGGAGTCTCTGCCGCAGGGCTTTCTTCCGCCAGGGATGCGGCTGTTACCCCGGCCGTTTCTGTTACGGCAGGAATGCTCTCGTGGGGAATGCTTTCAAACGACGATGGCTGTGCACAGGCTGTAAGCTGGCTGAAAAAAAGGCAGGCTAACATAATTGCCGGTTTTTTTATTTTCATCTGATTCATCCTTTCGGTCATGCTGTTTTGAAGCGGCAGTTGATTTGGCAGCCGCGATGTTTAATTATAACAGCTGTGAAAGGGTAAATACAACCGGAAAATAAACTGAAATGCGATTTGCCCTGTGCAGCTAAATGCACAGATCTGTCCGGACTGTAAACGGGTCAATATGCCTTTACGTCCGTCTTTTTCAGATATCTTATCCCGCACCACAGGAAAATCAGCAGGAAAATTCCGCAGCTTAAGAAGAACGGCAGAAAGCTTCCGGCCAGGACATCCTCCTCCTTATTGGAATTCATTCCCAGAAGCATGAGGGAATAAGGGAAAAACAGCCCGAAGCCTGCCGAGGAAAACAGCAGTCCGGCAACGCTGCCCAGAAGCGCCATGGCAATGGGCAGGGCAAAGCTTCTGATAAAGGAGGAAAAGAACAGCTGCAGCGCGGCAATGGCCAGCCCGCCCACACAGCCGCGCAGCAGCCAGATTATGGTATCCAAAGGCGGAAAGCCCTGCAGCCCGGTGATAAGGCCGCAGATAAGGAACAGGACGCCTACCCACAGCTGTGTCAGCAGGGTGACGCAGGAGATGGCGAGAAACTGGGCCAGATACAGACAGGGAATGGGGACCGGGGCGGCCAGCAGCGCATTGCGGTTGCGGTTGAAATTTTCCAGGCGCCACAGGTAGGCGCAGTACACTGCAATCAGCGGCGCATAGAAAAAATTCGAATAAAACAGGGTGGTCTGCGTCCACAGACTGTACCAGCTGACGCCCACGATATCCGTATTCTGTATATAGTTGAAGCACCCCATGATTGTACTGATGACGGGCAGGATAAGGAATACACTCCAGATAAAGGAGCGTTTCAGCTTCATTAATTCGGCACGCATACATGCAAACAACATAATTCAGACCTCCTTTTTTAAGAAAAGATGCTTCCCTGCCAGATAAAGCAGGACGGATGCTGCCAGAAAGGCTGCAAACCATCCCCAGGCAAAGGGCGCTTCTTCAATAAACATGGAACGCGTGCTTTCCTCATACACAGAGGACAGGGTCATGCCAACCATGTAGTAGCCCCAGGGCACCAGGCCGGCAAGGCTTCCCATAGGGAAAAAGGCGGAAAAAACTCCCACCAGGCTGCCCAGAAGTCCGATAAACAGGGGGATCAGCTGGTTGGGGATGAGCAGGGACAGGATCTGCTGCAGTAAAAACAATACCAGGCTGACCAGGAAAAATACGGCCAGGAATGCGAGATAGTGGTGTACCGGCAGCTTCTGGGTAAAGGGAAGCAGGTTTGCCAGAAGCGGTATTACACCGGCTTCCAGCGCAGTAAAAATGAGCACATAAAAAATACCCATAAGAAGCTTGGCGTCAAATATAATTTTTTTCTGCTGCATGGTGCACAGAAGCTTATAGGTATTTCCCTTGTTTTCCGCATCACATAGCCGACTGGCCATGGCGGCCAGGGTAAGCGGCATAAAAATGGTATTGATAAGCGGGAACTGGAACAGCAGGGTATAGTAGCCTTCGGCGGCAATTTCCGGTTTGCGCAGGTAACTGTTGCTTATGGTCCATAAGAATTCAAAAAAGACTACGCAGAAGGGAAGCAGCCAGAGGAAACGTCTTTTTGTTTTCATGAATTCAGCACGCAGAGCGGTAATCATAAGCTCACCTTCCTTCCGGTCAGATCCAGGAAAATATCCTCCAGGTTCTGCTGTTGTTCTTCAATCCGCAAAAGGCCCGCGCCTGACGCTGCCACACCCGCCATCAGGGAAGAAAGCCGGTCATCGGGCATATCTTTGAAGAGTATGGAATCCTGATCCAGGCGGCAGATGATTTCCTGTTCTGTCAGATACCGGCAGGCGGCCTGGTTATCCATGGTGCGCAGACGGATCTGTTTTCTGCTGTGTTCGTGCAGGTGAGCCAGGCTGTCCTGGAAAATCAGTTCGCCCCGGTCGATGATTCCGGTATGGGTGGCCATCTGGTCGATTTCACTGAGCAGATGGCTGGAAACCATGACGGTCATGCCGTATTTCTCAGGAAGGGAGCAGATCAGCTCGCGCATTTCCTGGATGCCGGCAGGATCCAGCCCGTTTGTGGGTTCATCCAGAAGAAGCAGGCGGGGACGGCCAAGCAGGGCTGCGGCCAGGCCCAGGCGCTGCTTCATGCCAAGGGAATAGTGGCCGGCTTTTTTATTCTGCTGCTTTTCCATGCGGACAATATGCAGGACATTATCAATTTCTTTTTCCGGGACGCCTTTTAACAGGCATACGATCTCCAGATTTTCCCGTCCGGTCAGATGGGAGTAATAGGAGGGCGATTCGATGAGTGAGCCGGTTTCCTGAAGGATTGCCAGCCTGTTCTTATCGTTCATGGTATGGCCAAGGACCTCTACCGAGCCGCCGCTGGGCTTTACCAGTCCCAGAAGCATTTTCATTGTAGTGCTTTTGCCAGCGCCGTTGGGGCCGAGAAAGCCATAGATGCTTCCCTCCGGGATTTTCAAATCCACATTGCTGACGCAGTCATTGCCGTTATAGCGTTTGCTCAGATTGTTTGTTTTTACTGCGAGTTTCCATAATTTCCTCCTTTTCCGTGCTGTTTTATGCTGCCGCCAGGTCTGTCCGTCCGGCGGCTTTCTTTACTTTTCAGGATAAGGGTTTGCCTTAACCGTTCATGAAGCTTACCTTACTTTTACCTTAAATCTTTTGGCGGCGGCTGGCATAAGCATGGACCTGCGGCTATAATAAAAAGTAAATCAGGATGGCCCCAGGCCGGGCTGCGGCCATTGCAGGGATGAAAAAGGCCTGTGACGGGGAAGACGTAAACTGTCCGGGCTGCCGGGCAGGTGTAGAAATATATGATAAGAAGGCAGGTTAACCGTATGAGAACGATATATGACAGCAGGCTGCTGCTGGTGGATGACAATGTGGAATTATGCAGGATGCTGACGGACATGCTGCGGCGGGAGGGTTTTTCCAATGCGGCGGCGGCAAACAGCTGCCGGGAGGCGATGCGGCATTTTACGGCGGATGGGCGTCTGGCTGCGGGAAGCGGGGATTATCTGGTTCCGGATCTGGTGATATTGGATATTAATCTGCCGGACGGAGATGGTTTTTCCCTGATGCAGGAGATCAGGCTGCTGTCCCAGGTGCCGGTGCTGTTCCTGTCGGCGAGGGATGAGGATAATGACAGGCTGATGGGTCTGGGTCTGGGCGCGGATGATTATATAACGAAGCCCTTTCTTCCCCGGGAACTGCTGCTGCGGATTACGGCAATTTTGAAAAGGACCTATTTTCCCCATTTCCGGGCGGAAACGCAGAAGGAGGAGGGTATGCTCAGGCTGGGCAGGAAAACGGTGGATTTCAATGCGGGGACTGTTTCAGACGGGCAGGAAAGCACGGCGCTGACCGCCAAGGAGCTTGCTATTTTAAAAAAGCTCTGGGAAAACCGGGGGAATATCGTAACCTTTGACATCCTGTGCAATACGGTGTGGGGAGATGAGTATTTTGGCTATGAAAATACGCTGATGGTCCATATCCGCAGGCTGCGGGAAAAAATTGAGGAAAACCCTTCCTCCCCGCAGTGGCTTCTCACGGTGCGCGGACTGGGCTATAAGCTGGCAAAGGAGAACGGGAATGAAAAGCTTGTTTAAAATATACAGGCGGTATATTTTTTCCGCCGCATGGATAGCCGGAACGGTGATTTTGGTGAATCTGCTGGCTCTTTTCGGGGTAAGCGCCTATTTTCATTCCCAAAGCCGAAACAGCCCGGCCAGGGGAACACGATTGCGGGTGACGCAGGCGGCGCAGATGCTGGAGCAAAAATCCGGACGGGACGGTGCGGATGTCGGAGGAAGAACCGCCTGTCTGGATTCCTCCGGCGCAGAATTTGCCTTTTGCTGAATGATGCCGGAGACGTGATCTGGGACTGGCGGCGGCCTGATGAAATTCCCACACATTTCAGCCTGGGAGAGGTGGCCTCCTTCAGCCGGTGGTATTTGAAGGATTACCCGGTGAGGGTGTGGAACTGTGACGCGGGCCTGCTTGTCATCGGAGAGCCAAAGTTTACCGCAGCCAAATATTCTGTGGAATTTTCACGGGATTCCATAAGGAATGTACCGTATTTCCTGCTGGCGCTGGTGGGGGCCAATATCCTGCTTGTCCTTATCCTGGCCGTGCTGTCGGGATACCGGCTGTATGCATCCCTGCGGCCGGTGGCGTCGGGAATTGACGGTCTTTCCTCCGGGCGCAAGGTTCTGGTGCCGGAGCATGGCCTGGTGGGTGATCTGGGGAGAAAGCTCAACCAGGCCGCGCGGATGCTGGAGCAGCAGCGCTGGAATCTGGAAAAAAGGGATACGGCGCGTACGGAATGGATTTCCGGTGTCTCCCATGATATCCGCACGCCGCTGTCCATGGTGATGGGCTATGCGGACAATCTGGAAAATGATGCCGCGCTGCCGGAGGAAGCCAGGAAGCAGGCGGGGATCATAAAGGAACAGAGCCTGAAAATCAAAACCCTGATAGAGGATCTGAACCTGACCTCCAAGCTGGAGTACCAGATGCAGCCGCTGCGCATGGAAAAATATGTACCCGCCGCCCTGCTGCGCTCCGTTGCCGTTTCCTGTCTGAACGGGGGGCTTGAGGAGGGCTATGAACTGGAGGCGGACATCGGAGAGGAGCTGGAAGGGCTTGTACTGGTGGGGGATGTACGTCTTATGACCCGCGCGCTGCATAATCTGATTGGCAACAGCATACGCCACAATACCGGCTGTCGGATCCTGCTGAGCGGGAGACTTGTGCAGCAGGGGCCGGTTCCTCTGTGCCGGATCGGGGTGAAGGATGACGGAAACGGGATTCCTCAGGAAATCCGGGACATATTGGAGGAAAAGCCTGCGATGGGAGGGCCGGGCGCCGCGGAAGGGGGCAAAAGCCTGGCGGGACAGCCCGGAAATCAGAAGGGGCAGTCCGGAAATCCGTCAGGACAGCCCCATATTATGGGACTGCGTATTGTAAAGCAGATTATAAACGCCCACGGAGGCCGCATGGAGTTTTCAGGGGACGGCAGGGAGGTCATACTGCTGCTTCCGGTGACAGGGACTTTGGATACGGAAAAAAAGAAGGAGAAGAAAAAGTGGTGGGAGATTCTCTGGTATGGGGAAAACAAGATAAAAACGTTAGAAAAAAACTAAGCTTTCATGGAAGATCTTTTTCGCAAATCCGTTATAATGGGGCGGACAGGAGGTGTGAGGGAGGAGCTTTTTTGTCCTTCTCACCAAAAGTATTGGTTATGCTGTCGCAGGCGGCATGTCGGGAAGCGTAAAAAGGAGAAGGTAAATGAAAAAACAAGCGCATGTAATCTCTCATTCCCATTGGGACCGTGAATGGTATCTGCCCTATGAAAAGCATCATATGCTGGAAGTTGAATTTATGGATAAGCTGCTGGATACGCTGGAGCGTGATCCGGAATTCAAAAGCTTCCATCTGGACGGACAGACGATTATGCTGGATGACTATCTCCAGGTCAGGCCGGAGCGGAGGGAGCTGGTGGAAAGGCTGGTAAAGGAAAAGCGGCTGTACATAGGCCCCTGGTATATTCTGCAGGACGAATGGCTGACCGGCAGTGAATCCAACCTCCGCAACCTGGAGACGGGGATGCGGGAGGCCAAAGGCTACGGAAATGTGAGCAGGGTCGGATATTTTCCCGATTCTTTCGGAAATATGGGACAGGCGCCGCAGATCCTGCTGGATGCAGGGATCGACTGCGCAGCCTTCGGCAGGGGCGTAAAGCCCACCGGATTCAATAACGAGGTATCAGATGGGGCTGACTTTGCTTCCCGGTATTCGGAAATGTTCTGGGAATCCCCGGACGGCTCCCGCATTCTGGGCGTGCTGTTTGCCAACTGGTACAGTAACGGCATAGAGATTCCCACCGACCCTGGGGAGGCGGCAAAATACTGGGAGAAGAAGCTGGCCGATGCCATGAAATTCGCTTCCACGGATCATCTTCTTTTCATGAACGGCTGCGACCATCAGCCGGTGCAGACAGATCTGACCGACGCGCTGAAAACGGCGGCAAAGCTGTATCCCGATATAGATTTCGTGCATTCTGATTTTACCGGATATATGGAATGCCTGAAGCAGGAACTGAAGGAAGATCTGGCCGTCATCAGGGGAGAGCTGCGCAGCCAGGAAACCGACGGGTGGTACACGCTGGCCAATACGGCATCGTCCCGGATTTATCTGAAACAGATGAACGCCCGGTGCGAGGCCCTGTTTACCAGGGCGGCGGAGCCGCTGGCAGCCATGGCCCACGACAGGGGGATGGAATATCCCCATCATCTGTTTGACTATGGCTGGAAAACCCTGATGCAGAACCATCCCCATGACAGTATCTGCGGCTGCAGCGTGGATGAGGTGCACCGGGAAATGACGGCGCGGTTTGAAAAAGCGGAGCAGGTGGCGCTGCATATTATTGAAGAATGCCTGGCCTATTTTTCCGCCCATGTGGATACCGGGAAATATGCTGCCGGGGAAGGAGCCGTGCCTTTTCTCGTAATCAATCCCACCGGCTTTTACAAAAGCGAAGTGACACAGCTGAAGCTGATTGTGAAAAAATATCCTTTCCAGGGAAGCTCAGTGGCGGCCTGCCTGGAACAGGCACGTCAGGAACAGCTGCCTGAATATCGCATTGTGGACAGTGATGGCAATGAGGTCATGGGAAGCGTAGAGATTCTGCCTTATGCCTTCGGCTATGATTTGCCCAAGGACCGGTTCAGGAATGCTTATTTCGGCCGCAGTGTAAAGGTGACCCTGGAGACGGAACGGCAGGAACCGTTTTCCGTAAAAAGCTACTGCCTTGTTCCGGTAACGGAAAAGGCGGCGGAGAAGAAGACAGTAAAGACAGAATCATTGTTTACCTCGGAATATGTGATGGAAAATGAGTGGCTTTCCTGCCGGATCAATGAAAACGGGACGGTGGATATCACCCATAAGCCCAGCGGCCGGATTTACCGGGAAGCGGTAATGCTGGAGGATACCAGGGATATCGGAAACGAATATATTTATTTTAAGCCTGTGGGAGAAGCGCCGATTCTCAGCAGAGATGCCAGAGCGGCGCTTGCCCGGACGGAGGATAAGCCCTACCGTGCCGCAGTACAGGCCCGGGTGACCATGGAAATCCCCGTTTCCGCCGATGACCGGCTGCAGCAGGAAATCCACGACCTGGTGGAATTCAGGCACAGGAAGGCCGGAAGCAGCACACAGACGCTTCCTATGACCATCACGGTTACCTATATTCTGGAAAGGGCCGGGAAGGGACTGAAGGTGGAAGTGGATTTCGACAATCAGGCGCTGGATCACAGGCTGCGCGTACTTGTCGGGACAGGACTGGATACGCCCTGGCACTACGCGGATTCCATCTTTGAGGTGGCAAAACGGAGCAACAGCGTGTCCGGGAACTGGGAAAATCCCTGTAACGCCCAGCATCAGCAGCTGTTTGTCAATGTCCATGAGGATCAGGCCGGCATGACGGTTGCCAATCATGGGCTGAATGAATATGAAATCCTGCCAGAGGATAATACCATAGCGCTTACGCTGCACAGAGGCGTGCGTGAGATGGGGGACTGGGGAGAATTCCTTACGCCGCAGGCGCAGTGCCTGGGGAAACAGCACAGGGAATTCGCACTGTACCCTCATGGGGCAGGAGAGGAGCTTACGCGTTCCTATGAAGAGGCTTATGCCTATTCCTCATCGCTGTGGGGTGTGAAATCGGAAATGCAGGATGGAAATATACCGGACGGCTTTACCTTCCTTAAATACAGCACGGATACTCTGCTGTGGACGGCGCTGAAGGTACAGGAGGAGACGGGGGACGTTATCTTCCGTGCATTCAACGCTTCGGAAACGGAAGGAGAACTGGCTTTGGAGACGGAGCGGCGGATTTACCGCTCAAATGTGCTGGGGGAAAAGAAGAAATATCTGGAGCCGGGAAAGCTTTCTGTCAGAGGGTATGGGATTTTTACGGCCGGCCTGGAAAAGAAGGACGGCAGATCAAATACCCCGCTGTAAGCAACGAGGCATTTGGTCTACGCTCCGCTTCGGCCGGTGCAAAACATGTGCCACTGGCACATAGCACCCCTTGCGGCAGTCGCCAAATAGCCATGCAAGCATGGCTGCCTGGCCCGTTGCCCGCGGGAATAAACAAGCGTAAAAGGGACAGCCGGCGGCTGTCCCTTTTACGCTGCGGAAGCAAAAAAAGAGGCATCTGCTTACGTTGCAGATGCCTCTTGATTTAACGTTATCTCAGATTACTGGGGAATAACATTGACAGCGCGAACCTTCTTGCTGTCTCTGGGATCAGCTTCCGTATCAAAAGTTACGGACTGGCCTTCCTGTAATGTCTTGAATCCATCAGTCTGAATAGAAGAGTAATGTACGAATACATCTTCTCCGTTGTCTGCGTTGGTGATGAAACCATAGCCTTTTTCTGCGTTAAACCATTTAACTGTACCGTTGCTCATTAGTGGTACCTCCTCTTAAAAAAATTTTACATATTCGGGGCGAAATACAAAAAAATCACATATTTTTGTAAATCATCGAACGTGCCAAAGATTTACAAAAATATGTGAAATCATTGAATCGTTTGGAATACAGCATCATAGTACCCTTCTTTTGCAAAACTGTCAAGAGGTTTTTTGAAATTTTCAGTAAAAAAAGTGGCAATGCGTGGACGAATATTTCTTTTTACGACTTATGTGTTTTATGCGTCTGAGAATGGCATATGGGAGAAGAAAAAATGGAGGAAAAAACAGGGAAACAGGGCATTGACAAAATGACTACAGAATGTAATAATATAATTAACTACAAGACATAGTTAAACAGCTGACAGGGATGTCTGTCTGGTTTACATCTTTAGGAAAGAAGAAGGAGAAATATTTTGGGAAGCATTCAGTTAATGTCGGACGCAGAAAAAGAAATTATGAAGCTGATATGGGATAACGGCGGGAGTATTTTTATTTCGGAGCTGCTTGAGAAGGTGGAAGAAAGCGGACGAGGATGGAAACGGACAACGGTCAGGACATTTCTTACCCGTCTGATGGAAAAGGGGCTGCTTACGGCAGTGCGCCGGGGAAAGAACTGTGAATACCGTGCCGCGGTGACGGAGGAGGAATATCTGTCCGGGCAGGCAAGGAATTTTGTGGATGAAGTATTCGGCGGAAACGTGAAAAATCTGCTGGCCTCGCTCCTGGGACAGGAAAAAATGGGAGCAGATGACGTGAAAGAGCTGCAGGCGTTCTGGGAAAAATGCAGGGAGGATGTGAAATGAGAACATTTCTGCCGGAAATACTGGCGGCGTCCATATCCGGTTCCGTGATGGCGCTGGTTCTTCTTGGGATACGCCGGATTTTCCGCAAAAACATCAGCAGGACATGGTGCTATTATATCTGGCTTATTGTGCTTATACGGCTGCTGATTCCCTATTCGCCCATACCGGGGCTGACGGGGCAGCTGGCAGCTTCCGTAAAACAGGGCGTATCCGTGTGGTACGAAGCGCGTGTGCAGGGGACTGCTGCGGCGGATACAGGGCAGGCGTATTCTGGAGACGATACGGAAGCAATGGATGTTAAAGGAACGGATACTAAAGGAACGGATACTGCTGCTGCGGCATCAGAAGCAGAAGGCCTTTCTGATACGGCAGCTGTCGGGTTATCCGGCAACGCGGGAGGAATGGGCCAGGGGATAAGGGCATATATCCCGCTATTTCTTTTTATGGTTTGGCTTGTGCCTGCGATGTGCCTGCTGCTGTACCGCATATTCCATTTCAACCGGTTCCTGAATGGGATAAAAACGAGCAGGCGCGTGCTGGAAGATCCTGATATTCTGGGGATTTACGGAAAATTGTGTGAAGAACTGGGGATCCGCAAAGCGGCGCCTGTATTTATCTGCGGAAGCATTTCTTCTTCCGGGGACAGGCTTTATTCCCCTATGCTGACCGGGTTTTTCCGGCCGTTTCTTGTTCTGCCGGAGAGCCTGCCCGGCAAATGGCGGGAAGCGGGAACGCAGCAGGCGTCCCTTCGGGCGGAATATGTACTGCGCCATGAGCTGGTCCATCTGAAAAGGGGAGATCTGTATTATAAATGGCTGGTACAGGCGGCGGCCGCAATGCACTGGTTTAATCCGTTCCTGCTTAAATGTCCGGGAAAGATAAGCGAGGACTGTGAGTTATCCTGTGATGAAGCGGTAATCCGCAGGCTGCCGCTTTCCGGCCGCGTTGCTTATGGGGATACGTTGGTTGCGGCCCTGACGGATTTGAATATGCCTCCTGAGTGGGGGCCTGTCGTCGGCCTGTGTGAAAATGCGGAATTGATGAAAGAGAGGTTATACGCTATTATGAAATATCAAAAACAGACCCTGGGCGGGAAAATAACAGCAATAGTTTTGTCGGCTGTCCTGGTGCTGACCGGTTTTGTCTGCGGCGGTTTTACCTCTGCCGCGGCGGCGGGGGGCGTTACACGTGCCGGGGAGACGGTTCCCTTTGTGGGAGAGGGAACAATATCGGGCTCTCCCTGGAAGGGAGGTTTAACCTCCTCCAGTTATTTCAATAACGGATATTATATTCAGCTGATATGGAATTATCCCTCCGGGAGTGACTATAGGATAAAAGAAGTAACTGCGGGAGATACGGTTTTTCCGGTCGCCTTTTCAGAACTGACGGAACCGCTTTCTGGGGATACGGCTTTTATGGAAGCGCTGCGGCTTTGTCTGCAGGAGCAGAAGCAGCGGGAGGTTGATACAGGAGGAACTGGATTCTGGAAAGAGAATAATCGGATGGAAAGGCCATTGGTTTATTATATGGAAGGCCCTTATACACAGACACCGGATGAACTGGCGGTAAAAGCCTATTCCGGAAAAGACGATCTGGGGTTGTATGCCACGGTCCTGTCCAAGGTATCGCCGGAAATAACGGATGAACTGGCGGAAAGGGCATATGAAGAGGCGGATACGGCGAGATTTTCCATTACATCCGAATACATATCCGAGGAAAGCAGAGGAAGGCTGGCTGAAAGAGCCTATGAAGATGACCGGATAGGTATGTTTTCCATATTGTCGGAGGATCTGACGGAGGCGCAGAGAGCCGGACTGATGGAGCGTGCGGACAGGGACGGCAGGTTCAGTGAGTACTATATTCTTAAAAACAGCGGGGAAGGATGATTTTTTTTACACCTGTACAGAAAGAAAACGGAAATCTATAATAAAGGCATCCTGATTCATTTATAATAAAAGCGGCCGGATATCCGGCCGGAAGGAAAGGTATGGGAGGAAAATGGAAAATACTTTTTTAAGGGATGCCCAGGGGAAGCCAGTTATGCCAATTGGCCTTCAGGCGCACAATTCGTCCACAGGGACAGCCTTGATTAAAAAGGCGGTACGCGCGGTGAAGCTGTACGGAGGAAACTGTCTGGAAACGCCGGTTTACTGGTACCGGATTGAGCCGGAAATGGATTGCTACGATTTCAGTATGGTGAAGGACGTGATAGAGGAAGCAAGGGAAGCGGGACTGCATTTGATTTTGCTCTGGTTCGGGACGAGCAAAAACGGACATCCCAATTACGTGCCGGAATACATAAAGCTGCAGCCGGATATTTACCGGCTGGCCCAGGGGCCCGACGGGGCGCCGGTGCCTTCGCTGTCCGTACACTGCCGGGAAACGCTGGAACGGGATAAAAAAGCCTTTGGAAGGTTCATGGAATTTCTGAAGGAAGCGGACGGGGAAAGCAGAACCGTGCTTGCCGTCCAGATTGAAAATGAAATGGGCTATGCGAATACGGATATGGACTATTCCGCGGAGGCGCGCAGGGACTATGAGAAGCCTGTGCCTGGGGCGCTTGCCGGTGTGGAGCTTCCTGACAGCGGAAGGGAACTGATTGGAGAGGGAAAAGAAGCTTCCGCCTGGAAAAGACAGTTCGGCAGGCATGCGCACGAGGCCTTCAGCGCATGGTATCATGCCCGGTACATTGATGAAGTGGCGTCAGCGGGAAAGGCGGCGTATACGCTTCCCTGTTTTACGAATGTTATGGTGGGAGAGCAGGGCTATGAGGAGCCGGGATTGTGCTATAACGCCGGAGCCGCTGTGGGAAGAGTGCTGGATATCTGGAAGGCCGGCGCGCCGCATCTGGATTTCATCGGTCCGGATATTTATAACCAGAACCGGAGGGAATACACCAGGATCTGCAGAGCCTATGCCAGAGAGGACAATCCGCTGTTTATACCGGAGTCCCCTATCCGCGGGGCGGCAAATGCCATGAATGCCCTGCTTGCGGCGGCAGATTACGGCGCCACGGGGATTTGCTGCTTCGGGGCGGAAAGCGCTTTGGATGAAGAGGGCAATTTGCTGGAGGAATGCCGGGATATGGCTCTGACCATGCGGATCCTGTCAGCCATGTCGCCGCTCCTGATCCGTTACAGGAATACCGGCTGTGTCCATGCCTTTGCGGAGGATGAGTTTGAAACCAGCCATTACCTGAAGCTGCCGGAATATCATGTGACGGCAAAATACCTGCGCAACGCCGCTATGTATACGGGATATACCACGGACACGCATTCGGAGGCGGGAAAGAAGAAGCTTCAGGTGAGAGGAAGGGCGCTTCTGGTGCAGACCGGGCCGAATGAATTTTATCTGTGCGGCGCCGGCGTGGGGCTGGACTTTTACAGAAGGCCTGATCCGGCGGACGAGAGCTGCTACAGCCACCTGCATTCCAGGCAGTCGGGGCAGCTGAATTTCCTGTCTGTTGAGGAAGGGCATTTTGAAAACGGGGAATGGGTGACGGAGCTGGTAAGGAACGGCGATGAAACGAATTTTTCCCATTATGTGCTGGATGGACAGCTTATCCGCATCCGGCTTAATCCCAATACGGGGATGTCCGCAGAATAAAGCTTTATTTCCGCGGGGCTTTGATTGAAATATATTTGACTCAGTATGCCGCAGTTAAAAAACTGCGGCATTTTTATTATGTGTATTTTTTTATATTTATTTTATTGTGTTGACATAGTGTGTGACACACAGTATAATGTATAAAACGATATAGTACTGAATATAACCGCGATAATAATAAACGGTGACAGGAGAATGATAAGGAGGAGCCATGGGAAAAGAAGAGGTACTGTCCGGCCTGCTGATGGAGCTGCGCCGGGGAACGATTGTACTGAGCGTGCTCAGCCAGCTGACGGAACCTAAATATGGTTACAGCCTGGTGACCCAGCTGACGGAATACGGCCTGCCAGTGGAGACGAATACGCTCTATCCCTTACTCCGCCGTCTGGAGGGACAGGGACTTTTGACCAGTGAATGGAATACGGAAGAGAGCAAGCCCAGGAAATACTACTGTATTACCCCGGAGGGTAAGGAAATCTATGAGAAGCTGAAAAAGCAGTGGCAGCAGACGGCGGCCAGCATGGAACGGATTCTTTCCGCGGATGGCAAAGCGCTTCCGGGGAAGGAAGATGGAATGACGGAACAGTTATAATAAGAAAAGGAGAGGCAAGATGAGTGTACAGGAATTAAAGGAACGTTATGTATATGCGGTTTCCAGACTGCTTCCTCATAAAATGCGGGGAGATATCAGCAGAGAACTGGATACGTTAATTGAAGATATGCTGGAAGAGCGGTGCCAGGACCGTCCTGCGGAGGAAAAGGATCTTCGCATTATTCTGGCAGAGCTGGGAAGCCCGTCCGAAATGGCGAACCATTACAGCCCCGATAAGGATAAGTGCCTGATCGGTCCGCCTTACTTCGGCGCTTATAAAGCAATGATGCGGATCGTGTTCTGGGCAGTGGCCGGTGGTATGCTGATTGCCGGGGGAATCACCATGGTGCTGGATAACTGGCAGGTAACGAAGGCAGGGTATGAATATTTTCTGGATATAGCGGGATGGCTGGGCAGCACTTTTATGGGGCTGATGCTGGCATTTGCCTTTGTCACGCTGCTGTTTGCTTTTTTCCAGAGGAAGGGGATCAATATGGAGGATATCAGCGGGAACTGGGATGCGCTGCCGCCCGTACCGGTAAAGCAGGAGCGCATCAGCAAGGGAGAAGCCATTGCCGGTATCTGCCTGTCCGTGGCGTTCCTGATTATTTTTCTGGTAGTGCCGCAGATCATCTGTGTGATTTATAAGGACGGAGGTCAGCACATATACGTACCGATTCTGAATACGCAGGCGGTGAGGAGCAAATGGTTCCTGCTGGTCGGCATGGTTATCTTTGGCGTGGGCAGGGATCTTTACGGGTATTTTGAAGGCAGATACACCAAACGGCTGGCAGTGGTTACGGGAGCTGCGGATCTTCTGAGCTTTCTCTGCCTGTTCCTGTTCCTGAAGACGCCGGGGCTTGTAAATCCTCAGGTGCTGCCGGCTGTTAACAGTGTTTTAAAGCGGATGAGAGATGGATTGGCGAATTCATTTCCGGGTTCCCTGATGTATTCATCTGGGTGATGATCGTTATTTTGCTGCTGGATTTTGGCACTACGCTTTATAAGGCTTTGAAATATGACAAATAAGCGGATATGTGACAGGCCGATGAATTTAAATTCATCGGCCTGTTCCTATTCCGTGAATAAGGATAGTAAGGTTTCCTCTGAAACAGTGGGGATTTCCGGGAGAGGAATGTACGTCCTGAACGGATTTCATGCCGCTTTTCTCAAGCCGGGCCGTCAGGCTTTCCAGCAGCCATTGGGCAGGGAGCGAATCCGTAAGAGCCGTCAAATCGGCGGTACACGTGATTATGTGGCAGTTGTTGCAGTAAACCTCATAAACCAGCCCGAGACGGTGATTGCGTTCGAAATTATCGATGGTCTGCACAATGGGAACAATATCTGTCCGGTCAAGGATGGTTGAGCGTGAATTCATTACAATATCCCACCATTGGGGCGTGGAATAACGGGTGCATGGGAAATCTGCCAAAGCGGGATGGCCTTTCCGTATGAAGAGTCCCAGGGTCCCCACAGGAACGGGTTTTGCCCATGCTTTCCGATATTTTGCGGAACATGGGATAGCACCAGAAATCGGTGCAGTATGTCCCTTCTATGGAATGTGCATTTGCCTGAAAGATGGAAGAAACAGGACTTTCTTTATGGAAGCTGCATTTTCCTCCGGCTGCTGAAGTATTTTTCAGGGCTGCCTTATCCCGTATGATGTGGATATCTTCGGGAATGGCAGGCACCTCGGCAGGATAGACCCAAAAGTATATTCATTGGATATATTCAAAGAAGGCGTACCGGTGCCTGTGTACTCCAGCTGAAGCTTTAGCGCTACGGCAGGGCGCTTTGGTTTCGGGCATAGGAAGAATCGCTTCCGCCAGTGTGGAAAAGCCCGGGGATTTCAGCTGCCGGAACGGTTTCTTTGTAAAATATATCGTCTCCGCAAGAGGAACCATCGCTTTTGGCCGAAAGAGAAAAGGTCAGTTCCGCCTGCTCAAGCGGGGCCGGGCCATAATTGGAAACCAGGAATTTGCAGGGAACCAGGCTTTTACTTTGTACCGTGTAATCCTGAAAGGATGCCAGTATGACTGTGGGAGCGCAAAACTGGTTCCAGCATTCCCGGCGGATAATTCCCTTATTTTCCATAAATGCATTTAAGATACCCACCAGCGCAGTGCCCTGCCCGGAAAAATCCTGCAGATCCAGAAGCTGGTAACCGGCAAGGAGCCTGCTCCTGAGGGCGCATTCCAGTTCTTCTTTATAGCATGCGGCGGCCAGCCGGCCGGAGGAGTAAAAATAATCGGCGGCAAAGTCTGCAAGCCCCGCAGCCTCAAGGCGCTTCCTGAATATACGCAGATTTTCCGGCTGTAATACGCCGGTATACCGATCTATTTCCGAAAAATCAGGAAAGGTTTCATATTGGCCTATTTCATGGGAAATGACCGGGATATCAGGAATTAGTTCTTCGGTTTCGCCCAGACAGACCTCTTTGACGCCTGTTCCGTATTGTATCTGACGGGTGGCATTTTCCGAGGGCGTTGTCTGTGCGGAAGCACAATCCGGGCAGATAACCGGATCATAGGAGCCGGCAGTGGAAGGCCTTTGGGTCTGGATGTGCCCTAATGGCGCATCGCACATGGCGTACGAGCCTCGTATGAGCCGGTCTCTGCCGAACCGTACGCCGGAGAAAAAATCATCCTCCGGCAGGATGCAGGGCGTAAACTGAAAATTATTGCTTCCCTGCACATAAAGGTGCCTTTTATCATGGGCTTTATAGGCCTTTAAAATACCATTCAGCACCTCTTTGCTTCCCCACAGCTCATTTCCCAGAGAAAACATGACAAAGGAAGGATGGTTTCCAAAGGTATCCAGGATGCGGAAGCCTTCGGTGATTAAATATTGCTGAAGCTCTTCGTTATGTCCTTCCTGTGAAGGAGAGGTAACGGTTCCCCAGAAGGGCAGCTCGGGTTCCAGGTAGATACCCAGCTGATCCGCAGCCTGGAAGGCTGCCTCGGGAGGGCAGCAGGTGTGGAAGCGGTAGTGGTTGATTCCGTAATCTTTTGCCGTCCCCATAACCTTCAGCCATTCTTCGGTATTCATCGGGGCGTAGCCTGTGAGCGGAAAAATCATGCCGTCATGCTTGCCGCGCAGAAAAACAGGATCGCCGTTTACCAGGAAATGATGCTTCCCCGCCTCGAAATCACGGATGCCAAAGGATTGGGAGCATTCATCCGCTGCCGTACCGCCGGTATACAGAACCGCTTTCAGCTGATACAGGACAGGATTGTATTCGCTCCAGGGAAGCAGTTTATTTTCCAGCGGGATACGGCATTCGAAATCACTGTTCTCTGTCTGGTGAAATGTGCGTATTATTATATTTTCCCCGGCATCCTGGATTAGCAGCTCCAGTTTTCCGGCGCAAGGAGTGATCCGGCCCCGGACAGTTAAGCTTTGTCCGGAAAAGGAAGGATACAGGCGCAGGGAAAGAATGCGTTCCCGGGGAAGGGGACGCAGCTCCAGAGCCCCCAAAAGCCCGTTCCAGTTCGTCTGGGTATCAGGGGAAGTCATATGGCCGCCGTTTGTAGGGTAACCGGTATTTTTGACGAGAATGACAATCTGGTTTTCTCCGGATTTGATCCAGGGAGTGACAGGATAGCAATGGGGTGCGCATAGGCTGTCAAAGCTGCCTGCCTCCACCCCATTGATATAAAGCTGTGTCATCCTGGTTCGTTCCAAATACAGTTCCCAGTCATAATCTTTGCAGTTGTCCGGTAAGAACACCGTTTTTCTGTACCAGGCAAATCCTTCAAAGGCATAAGGATCCGTCAGATGGTCTGTGGATGTCAAATCGCGGCGAGGGGTTAATTTTGCTTCTGAAATTGTGGTGGGAAGCTGTATTTGCTTTGGGAAAGGCGTTTCACTTTTATAAAAGTGTTCCTTTATCCCCTGTTGTTCTTCATCCAGAAGAAGCTCCCAGCTGCCGTGAAGATTTATTTTATCCATTCGTTACCTCCCTTGTAACAAAATTGTGATAGGATATACCAGAAAAATCATTCCCGTCATCTGCGCGCTAGCCTTTTACGGCGCCTATCATAACCCCTTTTACGAAATATTTCTGGAGAAAAGGGTATACGCAAAGGATAGGAAGCGTTGCTATTACAATGACGGCATATTTGATTGTTTCTGCATAGGTATCGATGCTGTCCATGCTTGCAGCCCCCTGATTGAGCATATCATTATTTGCAATCAGGATGGCACGTAAAATATTCTGAATGGGAAGAAGCTCATTATCTGTGATGTATAAAGAGGCGTTAAACCAGCTGTTCCAGTGGCCCACACCGTAATAAAGGGCCAATACGGCCAGAGTAGGCTTAATCAGCGGCGTTATGATTTTAAAAAGTACGGTATAATCATTGGCGCCGTCTATATAAGCGGACTCAATCAGGCTGTCAGGTACGGATTCCACCGCTGTCCGGCAGATAATAGCATTGTATATGCTCAATGCGCCCGGAATGATCAGCGCCCACAGATTGTTGTAAAGCCCTAATGATTTTTGATTTAAATAAGCAGGTATCAGCCCTCCGCTGAAAAACATGGTGAAAACCAAAAAAGCCACCACATATTTTTTTAATAATACATCCTTTGCAGCCATAAAATAACCGCACAGAAGTGTCATAACCAGATTCAAAGGAAGAGAGCACAGCAGTATAAAAAGAATATTCCTGAATCCGCTCAGGATTAAAGGATGCTGAAAGGCTTTAACGTAGGCGCCTATGGTAAAGCCCTCAGGCCAAAGCAGTCTTCCGGGATTTTGTGTTACAGCTGCAGATGAGCTTAAGGAAGCGCATGCCACGTACCAGATAGGGTAAAAGGTTACCACAATCAGGCCAAGCATGACTGCCGTATTAATTATATCAAAAGTGAGGTCTGCTGCCGAGCGTTTTTTCCGTAAAGATAAAATTCTTTTATTCGTTCTCATGTTAGCCTCCTGCTAAAATAACCCTGAATTATTCATTTTCTTACTGATTGCATTTGTAAGAAGAAGGAAAATAATGTTAACGACGGAATTAAACAGGCCTATGGCCGTGCTGTAGCTGAAATTAGCATCGAGGATACCGATACGGTAGACATAGGTGGAAATTACGTCTGCAACCTCATATGTGGTCGGACTGTACAGTAGCAGAATTTTTTCAAATCCCACATTCAATATATTTCCCATTTTCAGTATGAATAAGATAGTAATAGTCGGCATGAGACCGGGCAGAGTCACGCTGATAATCTGACGTATGCGTCCTGCGCCGTCCACTCGGGCAGCTTCGTACTGTTCCTGATCAATACCGGCCAGCGCCGCCAGATAAATGATGGAGTCCCAGCCAATGTTCTGCCAGATGTTGGATATTATGTAGATGGGATAGAACCAGTTTTTACTGGCAAGCAGATTAACCCGCTCCCCGCCCAGGGCGACAACCAAATCCGTAATAATGCCGTCTGACTGACAAAAGGTTTTTATCAGCCCACAGATAATAACCATGGATATAAAATAAGGCATGTAGGAAATCGTCTGTACTGCCCGTTTGAATTTGGTGTTCCTGATTTCGTTAATAAGGAGAGCCAGCAGGATTGGAGCCGGAAAGCCGAATAAAATGCTTAATGCGCTGATTGAAAATGTATTTTTTAAAATCCGCCAGAAATTATAATCATTAAAAAAAGTAATAAAATGCTTAAGACCAACCCAGGGACTGTCCATAATTCCCACTGCAGGCCGGAAATTTTTAAAGGCAATGATAACTCCGTACATAGGTTTATAACAGAAAACAGCAATATAAATAATAACGGGAAGTATCATTATATATTTCCATTTGTTTTTTCTTAAATCTTTTCTCAAAATACCTGTTTTTGTATTCACTTAATCCTCCTACTATTTCCTGGAAGAGATACCGGGGTTATTATGCAATAACCCCGGCTTCTTCCTTTGGATTAATCAGCAGTTAATTATCTTGCCAGATAGCGATCGTATGCAGCCTGGCGGATTTCAAGCATTTTTTCCATGCCCATATCGTTAAGCGTATTGATATAATTATCCCAGTTATCAAGGGATTCTTCTCCGGTAATGAACTTGATGGCCATTTCTTTTACATAAGTACTCATAGCGTTGTAAATAGTGCTGCTTTCCGTAATTTCATCGGGAGTCATTGTGACGGAATTCGGGTATACCCAGTTGCAGGTATCGCCGTTTCCTTCATACCAGGTGTCACCTGCCTTTACAACCTCAGGATTCAGTTTCTGACGGACCATGCCTAAAGCCTGGACACCCAGTCCCCATCCATAGGTTCCGGTATAAAGCTTAATTGCTTCCCCTGTGCCTAATTCGTTTTTAGTAATTTTATCTGTGAAGACAGCTTCGCCATTCTCCATAGTATAGGTATCGCCCTCGGTTCCGAAATTCCAGTAATAAAAGCCTTCTTCACTGAAGGGATAATCCAGCCATCTTAAGGCCAGCTCCACTTTTTCTTCCGGGCAGTTTGTTGAGATACCGGCTACCGTATTGACTACCGGATCTTCATAAAAAATGGCGGAGGGCTTATCGCCTTTATTCATAACAGGGTAGGGGCAGCCAACCCACTTTGCAGGGCTTCCGTTAGCTTTGGCATCCTGGATGAAGGTATCCATGGTACTCATCATATAAAGGGTGATTCCGCACTTATCATTTGTTACCTTGGTTTTCAGGCCGGCACCATCAATTGTTACGATATCCGGGTCAATGAGTCCTTCCTGATTGAGCTTATGCAGCCAGGAAATATAGTTTTTCCACTCATCTCTGGCCTGCGCCAGCTGGACCTTTCCGTCTCCGTCAATATATAATCTCATTTCAGACGTACCATACGCACCAAATGCCCCGGCCAATCCGGGATTCATAATCCCATCGTTACAGAAAACGAGCCTGGCGTCATATTTATCTTTAAAGGCTTTCAGGGTAATTTCCCAATCCTCAATGGTTTCAGGAATTGGAAGGCCGCATTCATCCAGCCAGTCCTTGCGTACCATAGGGCCGGCATAGGCCGTCTGCCATAAATCTTCCCTGAAAAAACCAAAACCGAAGAATTTTCCGCTGTCGGTCATCATGGATTTATAGTACAGGGGATTTTCCTGAAGGAATTTCCAGTAGTTAGGTGCATATTTGGGAAGCAGGTCGGTAAGATCCCTTATAATTCCATCTTCAAGAAGGCTTTCTGCATCAGCGGCAAAGCTGTACCATATAATATCCGGAAGCTCTTCATTGGAAAGCATTAAGTTAAACGCCTGTTTTTCATCGGTGCCGGATGTAGGGAAGGTATAATCAATATCAATTCCTGTCTTTTCGGCAAGGCCGGTATGGAAAGGAGATTCCTTCCAGTTTGATATAGTTGAGGACGGTTTAATCTGATTTGTCCATAAGGTAAGCTGTTGTTCCGTATTTATGGGATATCCGGTAAATTCCAGGGCTTCCTCCTGGGCCGGAACGGAAGAAGCTTCTGAACTGTTCGTATTCTTTGCCCCGCAGCCAGCCAGTGTGGAAACTGCCATAGCCATAACTAAAAAGCAGGATACTAATTTCTTTTTCATATAGACCTCCTGGTATCGTATTAAATTTTTATGTGGAAATGCATCGATCGATGTTACGGGTTCATTATAGGAAAACGTGGGTATTCTGTATATGGTCAATATTGGTCATAGATTGTTTAAAGATGAATTTTCCATTGTCTGAATTTAAAACAAATTGTCCAAAATTGAAAAATATGCTATAATTCACTGAATTGTAGTACGTTTACTCTGGGGGGAACGGGCAATGGCGGACAGAAAAATAAAGGAAAATTTATTTACCAGATTGCACAGCAGTTTCTTTTGGCGCTTCTTTTCTTCTTATATTATCTTATTTTTAATTCCGTTTTTTACTATCATAGTGACCTATAATTATGCGGCGCATTCCATTGAAAAAAGTATACTTCGTTCCAACTCTAATATTCTGTATCAGTTTTTCTCTAATGTGGATGCTGCTTTTTCGGAAATGAGCACAATCGGTAAAACCTTGACCAATTCTACAGTCGTGCAGCAGTTTGCATTCCGCTCTAAGGCGGATATGGAGCTTCCAAGTGTGGAGGCTTATTATCTGAATGAAGCGGTTAATTCCTTTAAGCAGAAGGAATTTGAAAATATATGTATTTATTTTCCCGAATTCTCAAGAGTCTATAATGGACGGAACGGATTGGCTCTTGAGGATTTTTATCTGACCTATTATAAGGATGTGGCGACCGAAGAGGAATATAAAAATTTTCTGTCGGAATCCGTAACAAACTATAAAACAGAAATACGTTCTGTAAATGATGATGTTTTAAATCCTTTGCTGGGAGTGGTATTTTCACAGCCGGCCTCCCGCAGTTTTCACGGTGCGCCTGGAATTACGGCGGCTATTACCCTTTCACAGGATACGCTCCATCAGCTGTTTGAGAATTCTTCTGTTCACAGTGATGGTATCCTTATGGTATTTGACGGGGAAAACAAACTGCTCGCATCTTCACATCCCATGTCAAGCGATATCCTGTCCGTATATGACGGCGAAAAGGAGATGTATTATGGAACCTACCAGAACCAGAAATATGTTCTCCAGTTTTTTCCCTCCCAGGTGTCGGATTGTATGTATGCTTCCGCCATTCCGGTGAATATTTTCTGGGAGCAGTTAAATAATTTGCGGCTGACCTCATTTATCTGTATTCTTCTGTGTGTGCTGTTGAGCGGTTTTCTTGCCTGGAAAATGACAAAGGTAAATTATTCACCAATTACAGGGATGATTTATACCATTACGGAGACAACGGGAACGGTCTATGACAATAAGAAAAATGAGATGAATTTCATTAGCGATGTTCTGACCAGCTCTTTCAATGAAATCACAACTCTTACAAAAATAGAGCTGCAGGAAGATACGCTGCGTAATAATTTTTGATGCATGCCATGCTTGGAAATGCCATTGAAGATGCTTTTGATGAGGAGAGGGATATATTTCTGCAGCATCATATAGCATTGAATTCTGATATGTTTGGAATTATTTATATATTTGTGGAAGCTGTAGATGAAAGCAGGCTGGGAGATGTGAGGGAAAAACAGAATCAGCAGATCCTTCAGTTTATTATAGCCAATGTAGTCCAGGAACTGTGTTCTGAAAAGCATCAGGGATTTTTAGTACCGGTTGCTGTGAACAGTTATGCCTGCATTATTAACTTTTCCGGAGAAACATTCGACAGCAGCCGGAAAGCTGATATGCAGTCCGTAATTAAAAAAAGCTCGGCTTTTTTAGGGCAGCATTTCGGTATTGAAATCACCGCCTCTCTTTCCGGAATTCACTCTAACCTTCCGGGAATCCATAAAGCCTATCAGGAAGTCACAGAGGCGTTTACCTATCGGTTTCTTTATGGTAAGGGAAGCATAATTCTTTTTGATGACATTCAGGAGAAATGTTTTAGTTTTACCGGTATGGAAGACAATAAGGTTGAGTATCTGCTGCTCTCATTTATAAAGGACAGCAGTTGTATGCAGGATGGAAGGAAGATTATGGAGGAGCTTAAGAGCCAGTCCGGCATCAGTTCCAACTCGTCTCTGGAAGCGATAGCCTGTTATAAATATGACCTTCTGATACGCTTCAGCCGGGTGACTCACCAGATTGGGGCCGCACAGCTTCCTGAGAGCAATGCGCTTCATGCCTCAGTCTTGGCTGCCGGAACCTTTACTGAAATGCAGGATTGCTTCATAAATACTTTGACAGCATTGCGCCAGTATTATCAGGATTCACAGAAAAACTTTACGTTGTGTGATCAGGTGGAAACCTATTTGAAGAATAATTTCCAGAATCCGGAACTGAGCAATATTATGCTGGGGGAGGTTTTTCATATTTCGCATGCTTATCTTTCCCGTATGTTTAAAATGCAGAAAAATATTTCCATTGCGGATTTTCTTTATAAGCTTCTGGATTGACCATGCTAAGAAAATGCTGGAAACAACGGATGAGACGCTGGAAAGTATAGCGATTACTTCCGGATTTTGAGCAGTTCCACGTTTATTAAGGTGTTTAAAAAGAGTGAGGGAATTACACCGGTACCTACCGCAAGCTAAAGCAGCAGTAATATGACGCTGCCCAAATCTTCCCAGGTAAAAATAGACTGCTTCTTTCTGGAGGGTACAGTAGTAAAGCCAGGTTTAAGAAGCAGTCTTTATGACTTTAAGTGGGATAAATTATGACAAGAACAGTAGCAGATTGCCATCGGCATCCTTCAGCTTCATTTCATAATCCCCATAGAACTTCAGCTCAGGTTCAGTAATATCGTAGCCCTTGCTTTCAGATCGTTATAGGTCGCAAAAATATCATCACAATGGAGGACCAGCGCATTTCTGATACCATCTTTATTTTCCTGATCGTTCCAAATCCAAATGGTTAATTCACCAAGTCTGAATTCCGCTCCGAACCAGTCTGTTGGCATAAAAGCATTTAATCCATTTAGAGACCAAATTCATTAAAAAGCTGGTTCCTGAAATCCTGATTATTAACGGCCTTTTCAATCTCTTCATTGCGGGAATTTTTAATCAGCAATTGAATCAGATGTAAGATTTTATCCTGGCCCTCTTCAAATCCTTCTTCCTTCACACAAGCCATGTGTTCCTGCTCATCGTAATCCGTAAATAACATATTAATTACCTCCGCCCTGTGGGCTATTAGCAGATTTTTCAGGACATTATTGCGGATACATTCCTGTATGGCACTGTCCACCGCTTCGTTAAAGGGTAAATCCAGCGTGAGCTTTTCCCGTACCGTTGCCACGAACATAGCATATTCCTTCAGCTTACGGCAGCCTTCCATGAGTTCCTGGTTCCGTCCCAAATTAATATTAAGCATGAGCGCTGTGCATTCCAGGCACGGTTCCATGGAGGTCATAGCGGGAAGAAAGGCATCTGACATTTTCAGATCAAAACGGTCAGGCTGATTCTCCAGCCCATTATAAAATACGATATACTGCGGTCTGGGAAGCATAATAAGCTTCGTGCTGAATAACCGGTATTTGTATTTCATCAGGTATTTCTGGTACATTTCGGCAAAGTATAGGAAACCCCTGACCGGCATATTAGGATTCACCGTACTTTGGTGTTCATAAAGATTTAAAATATCCCCTAAAAGGAAAGAGATATCGTTTTTCATTTTCAGATAAATCATATTTTCCAGGGTCAAGATCTGCAGTTCTTCCGGATTTTCATAGCTGCTTTTATTCACTGCATTATATAGGGAAAGTAAATCCTTTTTATCCTGGAAAACAAGCCGGAAGAGTCTGTCCTTATATTCTTTTGTAACTGTGACGTCCATTTTTTATACCTCCATTATAATATTATTCCAAAATAATTTCAACGAAAATAAAAATATTTGAAGCGGTATTGAGTCAAGTCATGAAATCACCTCTCTTCCGGCATGAAAACAGTGAATGAATCAGGCAAAACAGAAAAACATAAAAGAGAATAATCGGCAGAAGCGCCGTGATGCAAAAAATTGAACACGGACATTTTTATTGCTCAGTGAAATGAGCGAAAGAAAATCAAAAAATATCCGTAAAAATAATCTACCATATCTGTGTAAAAAGTACAATATCAAAGTACTAAAAAACAGACGGAAAATATTTATCAGTGCAATTAGTCAATAAGTCAGCTACAGTCTCGGACTGAATATCCCCTGGCACGGCTTCGGACAAAGAAATTCATAGCACGGCCCAAGCTAAATAATTCATGATTGACATTCCGCAGACCCATGCTATAATAGCGTTAACAGACTCAGACAAAAGCGTTGATGAGGAGGAGTACATGTTCTTCCGGATGAACAGAGAGGAGATGGCTGGTGAAAATCTCCGTGAAGGGGACATGGAAGTAGCCTTTGAGCTTTGGATTGAACGGAGGACGGCGGCGGGTGTCTGCCCGGCGGATTCGGATTCCAAGTAGACTCCAACGGAGATTTCCACCGTTATCAGGGAAAGCGATATCGGAAGACCGGGAGGTTTTCCCGTATTGTATTAAGTGCAGAAGTCTCTTCTGAATTTAGGTGGTACCACGGACATATTGTTCGCCCTAAGCATTTTTGCTTAGGGCGTTTTTTTTGTGTCTGGCGGCGCACGTTTCCTGCGGATAGCGGGCCAATTGGGCATGATGGCAGATAACCATCGGTTTTCCTGTCCCTATTGACGGCTGCCGCAGGGAAAAAATACGTCCGGGGTTTCACATCCGCTCACTGCACAGGGCGGGCGCTTCGATCTGGTTTGTAATCAAATAAGCGGCGGGAAAACTGCTGCAAAAAAACGGCGGAGCCGTAAATATCAGGAGGTATCCGGAATGGATAAAAAGTATGACTTCAGAAAAACAGAACGGGAAATGCAGGCGTTATGGGAAAAGGAAGGGATTTACCGATACAGGAACGGCCGGGAGAAAAAGGTGTTTTCCATTGACACACCGCCGCCTACGGTAAGCGGGAGCCTTCATATCGGGCACGTTTTTTCTTATACCCAGGCGGAGATGATAGCGTTTTAAGCGGATGCAGGGCTACGATGTTTTCTATCCCTTCGGCTTTGATGACAATGGCCTTCCCACCGAACGGCTTGTGGAGGGACGGCGGTTTCCATGCCGCGGATATGCCCCGAAGCCAGTTCCGTGAAAATGCATGGAAACCATCGAAAGCTATGAGGCGGATTTTCGGAAAATGTGGCAGAGTCTGGGCTTTTCTGTAGACTGGTCTCTGCAGTATCGGACAGTATCCGGGCTGACCGCAAAAATATCCCAGAGAGCCTTCCTTGATCTGGTACGGCAGAAAAAGGCCTACATGAAGGAATCGCCTGTGCTTTGGTGCACGCAGTGCCGTACCTCCATTGCCCAGGCGGAGCTGGAAATGAAGGAGCGGGAAACTACCTTTAATTACCTGGAATTCCAGGCGGGAGAGGAAAAGCTCCTCGTTGCGACCACACGGCCCGAGCTGCTTTACGGCTGTGTCTGTGTTTTCGTAAATCCCGAGGATAAGAGGTATCGGAGGCTGGCCGGGGAAATGGCAAAGGTGCCTCTTTACGGCTTTGAGGTTCCCATTCTGACAGAAGAAGAGGCCAGTATGGAAAAAGGCACGGGAGCCGTTATGTGCGCTACCTACGGAGACACCGCGGATGTGGGCTGGTGTGAAAAGCACGGCCTTGCTTACAGAGAGGTAATACGCCCGGACGGCAGGATTGCGGAGCATGTTCCTGTAATCGGGGGCATGAAGGTAAAACAGGCAAGGGCGGCCATTATTGAAGCGCTTGAGCAGGCCGGGGCGCTGGCCCGGAGGGAAGAGCTGACCCACCTGGTAGCGGTTCATGAAAGGTGCGGTACGGATGTGGAAATCATACCCTCCAATCAGTGGTACATTGATGTGCTTTCACAGAAGCAGCGGTTCCTGGATGCGGCGGAAGAAATCAACTGGCACCCTGCCTATATGAAAAGCAGATACAGAAGCTGGGTGGAAAACCTGAAATGGGACTGGTGTATTTCAAGACAGCGGTATTTCGGCGTTCCTTTTCCGGTATGGTACTGTAAGAACTGTAAAAAACCGGTATTTGCCGAAGCGGATCAGCTGCCGGTGAACCCCATGGAAGAACTGCCGGGGAAAAAATGCAGCTGCGGCTGTGAGGAATTTCTGCCGGAAACGGCGGTTTTCGATACCTGGGCCACTTCCTCCGTCACACCTTTAATCAATGCAAGATTCGGGGAGAGCGATGACCGCAGCCGGGAAATCCTGCCTATGGGCATGCGGCATCAGGCTCATGAAATCATCCGTACCTGGGCCTTTTACACAATTGTACGAAGTCTTTACCATACGGGAAGCATTCCCTGAAGGATATCATGATCAGCGGCTTCGTCCTGGCAAAGCCCGGAGAAAAATCAGCAAATCCAAAAACAACGCCGCGTCCTCTCCCATGCAGCTGATAGAGACGCATTCCGCGGATTGCATACGCTATTGGACGGCCGGCGCCAGGCTGGGAACGGATACTTTTTTCAGCGAAGAGGAACTGAAGGTTTCCAAACGCTTTCTGAATAAGCTTTATAATGCGGCAAAATTTGCCGGAATGCATCTGGAGGATTACCGGCCGGACTGTGAGGAGACGGTACGGCTTCTGCCTCCGGATCTGTGGATTCTGGAACGGGTAAAGGAAGCCTCGGGGGAGGCGGCCGCCTTCCTGGAGGAATATGAGACAGGGCTTGCCAGGAAGAAGGTTGACGAGCTGTTCTGGGAGGACTTTTGTGATTATTATATTGAGATTGTCAAGGAACGGCTTTACCAGCCGGAGAAACACGGTGAAGCGGAACGCCGGGGCGCCCAGCATGCCCTCTATCACAGCCTTCTGGGTATTTTGAAGCTGTATGCGGTTTATATTCCCCATATGACGGAATATATTTACCAGTCCTGTTTCCGCGGGTTTGAAGGCGCGGTATCCATTCATCAGCTGCTGTGGCAGCAGGAGAAGGCGGATGAACTGCTCCTGGAATTCGGCGGCCATCTGAAGGAAACCATCGGCCGTGTCAGAAAGGAAAAGACGGAAAAGCAGATGTCCATGAAGGAAGCCATCCCGGAGCTGGTAATTACCTGCCCGGGGAAATTAAGAAAGCTTTACAAACAGTCCGAGACGGATATCCGGGCCTGCACCAATGCCGCTGCCATTATTTTCAGAAGCTGAGAGCAGGGATAATCCGTGTGGCCGGAGGCAGCAGTTTGGTCCCGGCCGAACGGCTGCCTCCGAATTGCTCCGGGAATGGGCCAGAGATTATTTTTTAAGTTGCGGGCGCGGCGGAAAACTGTATATAATAGTAGCAGTTCAGTTACAAGTATGCAAAGTCCGGCCGCAGACGCCGGCCGGAAAGGAAGGGATCAGGATGAAAATACAGCTTCCCGGGGATGTCACATATATCATACACTGTTTACAGGCGGCGGGACATGAGGCCTACGCGGTGGGCGGCTGCGTCCGCGATTCGCTGCTTTCACGTACGCCGGATGACTGGGATATCACAACCTCAGCCAGGCCGGAGGAAACGAAGGCGCTGTTTGGCCGGACCGTGGATACCGGCATCCAGCATGGGACGGTGACGGTAATGCTCCATAAAAAAGGCTATGAGGTCACTACCTACCGTGTGGACGGGGAATATGAGGATGGAAGGCATCCGAATGAGGTTACCTTTACCTCCAATTTAATTGAAGATTTGAAACGACGGGATTTTACCATTAATGCCATGGCCTATAATGAAGAGGAAGGCCTGGTGGACACCTTTGGCGGCAGGGAGGATCTGGAAAAAGGAATCATACGGTGCGTGGGCGATGCCGATGAACGTTTTACGGAGGATGCCCTGCGCATCATGCGGGCCGTCCGTTTTTCTGCACAGCTGGGTTTTGCCATAGAGGAAAAAACAAAGGCCGCCATCTGCGGACATGCTGAAAACCTTCGGAAGGTAAGCGCGGAACGGATTCAGGTGGAGCTGACGAAGCTGCTTGCAAGCCCGCATCCCGAATTTTTAAAATACGCCTGGGAGACGGGAATTACGGCCATTATACTGCCGGAATTCAACAGAATGATGGAAACGTCCCAGCAAAATCCCCATCACAGCTGGAATGTGGGGGAGCACACACTGCGCGCCATGCGGGCGGTGCGGGCCGACAAGGTGCTGAGGCTTACCATGCTGCTGCATGATTGCGGTAAGCCGGAATGCGCTTTTACAGATGAAGACGGTGTGGATCATTTTCACGGCCATGCAGCGGCCGGAAGCCGTATGGCCAGGGGGATCCTGAAAAGGCTGCGGTATGATAATGATACGATTGACAAAGTGACAGAGTTGGTGTACTGGCACGATTGCGAGATCCTTCCGGAAATCAGGGCGGTGCGCCGGGCGGCCTCTAAGGTGGGGACCGCGCTTTTCCCGCTGCTTTTAGAAGTAAAGCGAGCTGATTTGGCGGCGCAGAGCGATTATAAGAGGGCTGAAAAGGCGGAATGGCTTGACAGGCTTGACAGCCTTTATGAACAGATTCAAAAGGAGGGAGACTGCCTCACACTTAAGGATCTGGCGGTGACGGGCCGGGATCTGATGGCGGCGGGCATGAAGCCGGGGCCGCAGCTGGGGCGGACCCTTACGGCCCTCCTGGAGTTTGTCCTGGAGGACCCGGGGAAAAATACAAAAGAATATTTGCTTGCAAACCTTCCGAAAGAAACATAACTTGAGCTTCCTTCTCATATGATAGGTAATACCTAGCGGCAGAAAATTGCTGTTGCCCGGGGGCTGTGAACCCGGCCTGCGGGCGGCGTTTGGCCGGCAGCATCTGCGCGGCGGAAAATGCCGGGTATGAGAGGGAGGAAATATCAGTGAATGACAGAGCGGTAAGCGTTTTTGAAAATTATGAAATAGAAATTCTCCGTACACTGAAGGGAAGGGGCGCGCTTCTGTGTGAAACACAGGAGGGCTGGTTTATTCTGAAGGAATATACAGGCCCCCTGGCGCGTCTGGAGATTCAGGAAAAGCTTCTGGCGGCGGTGAAGGATAACGGCTTTTCACAGCTGGAGCAGCTGATCCGGAATAAGGAAGGCGGGTTAATCTCCTACGATCAGGATCGGGTGCCTTATATTTTGAAAACCTATTATGAAGGCCGGGAATGCAATCTGAAGGATGTGCGGGAATGCCAGAGCGCCGCGCGGACGCTGGGAAGGTTACATAATGCCATGCATCTGCCCGAGCTGGTGCAGGAATACGACGTGCCCGCCCTGTGTATGGAAAATGAATACGTGAAGCATAACCGGGAGCTGAAAAAGGTCCGCCGTTATCTGCGGGAAAAAGGCCAGAAGACGGAGTTCGAGATTTACCTTCTCCATCATTATGACTTCTTTTATGAAAAAGCGCTTTCCGCGGTGGAAGAGCTTCAGGGTTATGCGGATGCCTTTGATGAAGCAGCGATAAAAAAGAATGGTAATTTCTGCCATGGTGATTTTCAGCATCACAATATCCTGTATACGCCTGATGGCTTTACCGTCATCAATTTCGAAAAATACCTGCTTGATAATCCTATCCGGGATCTCTACCTCTTCCTCAGGAAGCTTCTGGAAAAAAATGCATGGTCGGTCAGCCTTGGCCTGAACATCCTGACCGCATATGAAACGCAGCGCACACTCTCCGAAGCGGACCGCATCCAGCTGTATTACCGGTTTGCCTATCCTGAGAAATTCTGGAAGATAGTTAACTTTTATTATAACAACGGAAAGGCCTGGATACCGGGGAGAAACCGAGAAAAACTGGAGAATCTGCTGCGGCAGGAAACTGAAAAAAAAGCTTTTCTTGACAATGCATTAAAATAAATGAAAAAACGACAAAAAATGGCGCACACGTAAAAACGGAAGTGCGTCTTTTTTTGAGAGCTTCTTTATTAAAAAAGGGTTAATTTTGCCCTGAAAACGCAGGTTTTTCGGGGGAAATACTTGACAAAGGGGGGATAAACGTATATATATAATATAGTGTCTGAGAGAGTACACTCTTTTGCATACAATCTATAAATTTACAGTGATTACAGGAGGAGTTCATAATGAACAAAACAGAATTAGTAGCAGCTATGGCTGACGCAGCTGAAATTTCCAAGAAGGATGCAGAGAAGGCCCTGAAAGCTTTCACTGATGTAGTAGCAGATGAACTGAAGAAAGGCGGAAAGGTACAGCTGGTTGGCTTCGGTACCTTCGAAGTTTCCGAAAGAGCAGCAAGAGAAGGAAGAAATCCTCAGAGCGGCGAAGTTATGAAGATTGCTGCTTCCAAGGCTCCCAAGTTCAAAGCTGGTAAGGCTTTAAAGGATATGCTGAACGCATAATCGGAAGAGTTTCGTAATAATGGACAAGTTCGGTGGCTGCCAATGACATGTATTGGCAGCCATTTTTCAATAGGGATCGGAGGGGAGGGCAGGAGGTTTTCTGGTGCCAGCCGGACCGGGCATTGCGATGAGCCTTGGGCGAAAAATTGTGTCAGGTTCCTTCCACAATTTTTAAGTCTCATCTCCATGGTCCGGGAAGGCACCCGAAAAACACCTGTCCCGTCTCCCCCCTGCCCCCAGCCTGCCGCCCTGGTTCCGGATTCTCCTTCCGTTCCTGCGTAGGTTGTGTAATGCGGGGATGAAGGACGGTGGCGGGGAATTTGGTTGAAGAATGTGAGGGAGGGGCAAAACCCATAAGCTCAGGAGATGGGCGGGATGGGGAATTGTGAGAGAAGGAAGGGTTAGTGTGGTGTTTTTTGTTGAGGAAGAGAGGATGATTGAGTATGAGATTGGATAAGTATTTGAAGGTGTCGCGGTTGATTAAGAGGCGGACGGTGGCTAATGAGGCTTGTGATGCGGGGCGGGTTTTGATTAATGATAAGCCGGCCAAGGCTTCTTCTAATGTGAAGGAGGGGGATGTGATTACGATTCAGTTCGGGAATAAGGATGTGAAGGTGGAAGTGCTGGATGTGCAGGAGACTGTACGGAAGGAAGAGGCGAAGGAGCTGTTTAAGTATCTGTAGGGAAATTGGTGTTGGGATAAATTGAGAACGGGCTTTACTTTTTAGGGGCCCGGGGTTATGATGGGGCCAGGAAAGGCAGGTGAGTCGTTATTATGAGGAATCGGATATTTTTGAATTACGGAAAACGAAGGCATACGGCTCATTTTGCAGGACAATTCTGACGGCATTCATCCTGTTGTTTTTTCGGGCGGTAAATTACGGTGCTTCTGTTTTTCGGGAGTGCCGTTTTTTTATTGTGGAAATTGGTTTGGGCAGGGGCCTGGAGTGAACTCTTAAGGCGGCTGTCCGGAAAGGATTAGTGAATGCTGAAGCTTGAGAATATGTTTGAAAACTTTGATCTTGTGAGGGAGGCGTTGGCTTTTTGGGCGCATGATGAGGAGAATCTGGAGGAAATGTTGGGGTACTTCCGGATTTCTTCCAATGCGGTTTATCCGTTTACGGCGGGCGGGAAGGTTTGTTTCCTGCGGCTGGCGCCGGTGGATGAAAAGGTGGAAGGGGATATCCTGGGAGAACTGGAGTTTATCCGGTATCTGCGTGGGCAGGGGTATCCTGCTTTGAAGGCGGTCGCGTCGGTGTCGGGTGAGGAGCTGCTGCGGCTGGAAACGGCTTATGGATGTTTTTATGCATCGGTTTTTGAAGGGGTAGATGGTGTGCAGATGGTGGATTCCGGGTATCCCCGGGAGGCGGTGTACGCGTATGGAAGGGCGCTGGGGCGACTGCATGCATTGTCTGCGGCGTATGTACCCACGGTGCGGAAGCGGTCGTATGTGGATATCCTGGAATGGATACGGGAAGTCCTGGAGGAGTACGGAGGGTCCAAAGGGGCGCGGCAGGAGCTTGAAAAGGTGAGGAAGGCGCTGGATGGTCTTCCGAAGACGGCGGAGAACTATGGGCTTGTGCATTATGATTTTGAACCGGATAATGTGTTCTGGGATGCGTCGGAAAGGGTTTGCCGGGTTATTGATTTTGATGACGGGATTTATTGCTGGTATGCGCTGGATCTTGCACAGGTATGGGACAGTCTGGAGGATGAGCTGGAAGGAGAAAAGGAGCGGCTGCCGGAGATAAAGAAAACCTTTCTGGAGGGATATGCCGAAGAGTATGCCTATACGCAGGAGACGGAGCCGATGCTTGCGTTGATGCGCCGGTTTGTGAATCTTCGCAGCTATGCACGGCTTATCCGCTGCGTGAGCTCGTGGACGGCGGAGGAACCGGATTGGCTGGTGGAGCTGAGGGAGAAGCTGAATGGAAAAATCCGGGCACTGGAGGATGGTTTCAGGTAAGCCGGAGTCATAAATGCGGACCTTCTGACATATATTCTATAAGAAATATGGTTACTGTCTGGCAGGGCAATATATTGAGCTGCGCAGGCCGGTGTTTTGCACCGGCTGTTTGAAAGTGATTCAGGAATGCCGGAATCCATCGGCTGAAGCGGTTGGGGATGGATTCTGGCAGTATTGTGAAGAAGCCGGACAGTTACATACGTTAGGAGGCCTCAGCTATGGAAGATTTGAATACAACCAGAGTAAGACAGCATAAGATGGTTCTGACGGACAGAGGAATCTGCAATATCACGGGCGTGTGTGATGTGCTGTCCTTTGACGTTGCGGAGGTGCTCCTGGAAACGGAACAGGGGATGCTCATGATAAAAGGAAGCGATCTGCATGTAAGCCGCCTGATGTTAGATAAGGGCGAGGTCGATGTGGACGGTAAAATAGACAGCTTAACCTATTCGGAGAACACCGGCTATGGCGGAAAGGGTGAATCCCTTTTCTCCAGGCTTTTCAAGTAGGTGCGCCGTGAGCCCGGTGATTGCGGGAGAGGGAGTGTTTATGCTGCATTCCTTCCTCCTGGGCGTGATTATTACTTTTATTTATGATTTGTTCCGGATTTTCAGGAGAATCATTCCCCACGGATGGTTCCTGCTTTCGCTGGAGGACCTGGTTTTCTGGGTGCTGGCAACGGCAGGTATTTTTTATATGCTTTATTATGAAAATAACGGCATGTTCCGCTGGTTTTCCGTTATCGGCGCGGGCACCGGTATGTTTCTTTATAAGAAAACATTGAGCGCAGCGCTGGTAAATCTGGTGTCAGGGGCCGTTAATAAGCTGATTGCGCTGATTGGGAAAATTTTGTGGAAGCTGAGCGCTCCCATCCGGTTCCTTTGGCGCAAGATGAAGGTTCTTGCAGGCCGGTGTGCGCGCCGTGCGGCGCGGGAGGCAAGAATCCGGCGCAGACAGATAAAATACAGGTTGACTGCATGGGAGAAAGTGATTAAAATGAGGTTATGTAAACGACGGGAGAAAAGGCAGAGCAAACGGCAGAATAAAGAACAGGCAGCAAAGAAACTGAGTGGGAAAAAATTGAGGCGCGGGGAAGCAGAAAGCTGACTTTTCAAAAGAGGTGTTAGATTATGGTAAAAAGAAAAGTGGTTTTCCGCAAGAAGAGGCAGAACCGACTGGGTATGTTCCTGGTTTTGATGGTGGTACTGATGCTTCTTGTGGTTGTTTCCTTAAAGAGCGCGGAGTTAAGGCAGAAGCAGGAGACCTACGCGGCGCGGGAAAGAGTCCTTCAGGAACAGATCGATGCGGAAAAGGCCCGTACGGAAGAGATAGAGGAATACAGGAAGTACACCCAGACCAAGAAATATGTGGAAGAGGTGGCAAAGGATAAGCTGGGGCTGGTAAATGAGGGAGAGATCATTTATAAACCGGATGAATAAGAAAATAAAGGTTCTGCGGCACGGTTAAGGGTGCTGCAGGACTTTTTTTATTCCTGCGGGCAAAGGTATGGGGGCCGGGAAAGGGTTTTTATGCGTGGTTTTGCCGGAGCGAAAACGACCGGCCGCGACCGCCTTACGGAAAAGCCGACAGCAAAGAGCGCCGAAAAGCGCATCTCGTGGAGGAAAAAGGAAATATAGCCTGATAAAAACCGGGGACAGGCCCCCAGGCTTTGACAAATCCCGCAGAAGGATCCCGCTATAATGAGAGCGAGTCACAGACAGGAAAACAGAGTAAAGAAAGGCGGGATGGCAGATGAAGAGCAGGGACACGGCAGGTGCGGCGCAGTCCGGTTATCTTTTGGAATATGGCAGGCGGAAAATCAGGGTATGTGCGGATACCTTTCCAGAACCACAACTGAATTTTCAGGAAGACGAAGAAGAAGAGGCGCAGAAGATGAATTGCAGACACCAAGGCAGGCGAGAGCGGTATACATGATGAGGAAAAGGCTTGCGGAGGGAAGGCAGCTGTTTGCGGGAAATCTGAAGGAAATGGCGGATATGATGAATCATGTGGCCGATGAGTCCGTGCGCTTCATCAGCCTGGGGAACCGGAGGCAGAAGCAAATCATGAAGGGGCTTCTTGGCGAGGGGCTGATTGCCAGGGATATTTATCTTGTCCAGAAGGGCGACGGGCGCATGGAACTGTCCATCCTGCTTTCTACAAAGGGAAGGGCTTCCAGGACCGTGGAGGAGGCTGCGGATTATCTTTCTGTGCTTCTGGATATGAGGCTGATGTCTGCCAGGCGGAATCCTTTTTTTATCGGACAGGACCCGGTCTGCTTTTTCTTCGAGGAGGAGCCCTTTTATTGCTATATGACCGGGACGGCCCGGGCGGCCAAGGAGACAGAGGAGGTTTCGGGAGATAATTTTGCTTTTTTCGAAGCGGATGACGGAAATTTTACGATTGTGCTTTCCGACGGCATGGGTTCAGGGGAAGAGGCCTGCAGGGACAGCGAGGCCGTGGCGGATATGACGGAAACCATGCTGGAAGCGGGGCTGCCGCTGGAAATGGCGGTGCAGCTTGTGAACAGCGCGGTGGCCAGCGAAGGGAAGGAAGGGAATATGCCCACGCTGGATCTGTGCAGTGTGGATCTGTATGAGGGAAGCTGCCGGTTTATGAAAACAGGGGCGGCGGCAAGCTTTATCAAGCGGGGAAGCATTGTGGAAAAGATAGACGGCGGGACGCTGCCGCTGGGCGCCTTTGGACATGCACAGCCCCGGCCCGCGGAGTGTCAGCTGATGGACGGGGATTACATAATCATGCTTTCCGACGGAATGACGGAGGGCTGGCCCGGAGAGGACGGGGAGGAGAGGCTGGAAACGCTGCTTGGCTGCATCGGCTCCGTTTCACCGGCGGAAATCGCCAATACGATGATGAAATATGCCATCGAACAGTGTCAGGGCAGAATCAGGGATGATATGACCGTGCTCGCGGCAGGCATCTGGGAGAGGAATCGGGAGTGACAGAGTAAACAGTGAACAGCAGCACCACACAGACTTCGGGGGACAAGACTTGGCGGCAGCATTGATTTTTTTGAAAATATTGGATATAGTAAAAGGATAGCCGGTATCTTTTGAAGGATACCGGCAGATACGAAAAAGAGGAAGGCAGCAGCAGGCATGATAGAGAAAATCCGCTGGTATATGGAAGAACAGCATATGGCCGGGCCGGGGAGCAGGATCGTGGTGGGAGTGTCAGGAGGGGCGGATTCCATCTGCCTGCTTCATGTGCTTGCCCTTCTTGCGCCGTCATTTCAATGGAAGCTGGCGGTGGTCCATGTGAACCATCTCATCCGCAGGGAAGCGGGGGAGGATGCCGCCTATGTGGAGGAAACCTGCAGGCAGCTGGGGGTTTCCTTTTATCTGACCGAAGTGGATGTGGAGGCTCTGGCAAAATCCAGGGGGCTGTCCGTGGAGGAGGCCGGCCGTCAGGTGCGCTACCGTGCTTTTTATGAAGCGGCGGAAAGCTTTGGGGCGGATCGTATTGCGGTAGCGCATAACAGGAATGACAGGGCGGAGACGCTGCTTTTCCACATGTTCCGCGGGACAGGCCTGGACGGCATGGCATCCATCCGGCCGGTGCGGGATAACATCATCCGGCCCCTTCTTTGCGTGGGAAGGGAAGAGATTGAACAGTGGCTCCAGGAAAAAAATATCCGCTGGTGTATAGATAAAAGCAATGATACGGATACTTATACCAGGAATAAGATCCGCCGTCATATTCTTCCTTTTGCCAGGGAGGAAATCTGCCCGGAGGCGGATGCGCATCTTTCGCAGGAGGCGGAGCTTCTGGCACTGACGGCGGATTTTGTCGGCAGGAGGGCGCAGGAGGCCCTGGACAGATGCAGGCTTTTAGAGGAAGCGTCCGATGGCTCCGCGGGCCCGGAGGAAGCCCGGGCCAGGATGGGGAACCCGCAGGAATGCAGGCCATCCCCGGTAAAAAGAATCCGCATCGCCGTACCGGCCTTCCTTCAGGAAGAGAAGCTTCTGCAGACCCATCTTCTCAGGCTGGTGCTCAAGGAGCTGTCCGGAGGAGGAAAGGATATTGGCATGAGCCATATCAGGGATGTGGAAAGCCTTTTTTACAAACAGGGCGGAAAAAGGGTGATGCTTCCCTATGGCCTGGAGGCGCTGCGCAGCTTCGGTGAGGTGATCGTTCAGGAGAGAAAGCCGGCGGCCGCGGCGTTGGCCGGGACGGAGGAGGAAGTCCCGGCGGCGCATTTTTTTCAAAAAATAGATATGGAGGAGCTGGCCGGGAATACAGGGGATACGCAAAATGCGGCCCCGGTTCTTACATTGGCCTGCGGCGGGGGAAAAATCCTTGAATTTTCCCTGTTCCGGCGGGAAAATTCTCAGATAATTCCGCAAAAAACATGTACGAAATGGTTTGATTATGATAGAATAGAATCTCTGGTACTTCGGACCAGACAGCCGGGAGACTATCTTAGCATCAATGATAAGCTTCAGAAGAAGCGTCTGAAGGATTACCTGATTCAGGAAAAGATACCGGTACAGGAAAGGGAAAATCTGCTTCTGCTTGCGGACGGCAGCCATATCCTCTGGGTAGTGGGACACCGCATCAGCAGCGCAGTGAAAGTGACGGACAGCACGAAAAGAGTGCTCCGGGTACACATAAGAGGAGGAGAAGAAGATGGCTGAAAGAGTCAGAGTATTATTAACGGAAGAAGAAGTGGATGCAAGAATCCAGGAAATCGGCGATCAGATCAGTAAGGATTATGCGGGCAGGCAGGTTCATCTTGTATGCGTCCTGAAGGGCGGCAGCTTTTTTATGTGTGAGCTTGCCAAGCGGATTACGGTTCCTGTTTCCCTTGATTTTATGTCTGTTTCCAGCTATGGCAGTTCTACCAAATCCAGCGGCGTCGTTAAGATCGTAAAGGATCTGGATGAACCCCTGAAGGATAAGGATGTTATCATTGTGGAGGATATTGTGGACTCCGGCAGGACACTGAAGTACCTGATGGAAATGATGCGTGACAGAGGAACCAAGAGCCTGGCGCTCTGCACGCTTCTTGATAAGCCTGAGAGAAGGGTTACGGATGTAAAGGTGAACTACACCGGCTTCCAGATCCCAGATGAATTCGTGGTGGGCTACGGTCTGGATTATGATCAGAGATACAGAAATCTTCCGTACATTGGTGTGGTTGAATTCGATGATTAATGAAAATAATGAAGAAGCTGCGGAATGCAGCTTTTTCGTTTGAAAAAAGGCAGTTTCCCGCGGGCCGCAGTCCCGGCAGGGAGGAGGCTCACACAGAAGGGCTTAAACAGCTGCCGTAAAAGGAGGAAAGAAATTGGGAAAGAATATCAGGGGTATTAATCTGATTTTTATTCTGCTGCTGGGAGCGCTCCTTCTGATGGTATGGTCCAGCTCCATGAACCAGATGCAGGATAATTATACCCGGGGCGCCCTGGAAGAGGATTTGAAGGCCGGAAATGTAACCAGCGCCGTCATCACGCAGAACAGGGAAACGCCTACCGGCTCGGCCGCCGTTCTGCTCAAGGGCGGGCAGAACCGGACTCTTTATGTGACGAATGTGGAAGAAGCGATCCGGCTGTTTGAGGATTACAGCATTGATCCCGTTGTGCGGGATGTGCCCAGGGAAAGCTGGTTTATGAATTCCTTACTTCCCATGCTCGTCGTGGCCGTAATTATCATGGTGTTCTTCTTTATGATGATGAATGCCCAGAATGCGGGCGCGGGCGCCGGCGGCAACAAAATGATGAACTTCGGGAAAAGCCGGGCCAGAATGAGCGTGGGCGCAGATAACAAAATTACCCTTAAGGACGTGGCCGGGCTGAAGGAGGAGAAGGAAGAGCTGCAGGAAATCGTGGATTTCCTCCGGGAACCCTCCAAGTTCACCAGGGTGGGAGCCAGAATTCCCAAGGGTGTCCTGCTGGAGGGCCCTCCCGGAACCGGTAAGACCCTGCTTGCCAAAGCCATTGCGGGTGAGGCGAATGTACCGTTTTTCAGCATTTCAGGATCTGATTTCGTGGAAATGTTTGTCGGCGTGGGCGCTTCCAGGGTCCGTGACCTGTTTGAAGAAGCGAAGAAAAATTCTCCCTGTATCGTATTTATTGATGAAATTGACGCCGTGGCAAGACGCAGAGGAACCGGTATGGGCGGCGGCCATGACGAAAGGGAGCAGACGCTGAACCAGCTGCTGGTGGAGATGGACGGCTTCGGCGTGAATGAAGGAATTATCGTTATGGCGGCCACCAACCGCGTGGATATACTCGATCCCGCGATTCTGCGTCCCGGACGTTTTGACAGGAAAATCAGCGTGGGAACCCCGGACGTGGGCGGCAGGGAAGATATCCTGAAGCTGCACGCAAGAAATAAGCCGCTGGCCGATGATGTGAACCTGAAGCAGGTGGCCCAGACTACCGCGGGCTTTACCGGCGCAGATCTGGAAAACCTTTTGAATGAAGCGGCCATTCTGGCGGCGGAGTCCGACCGGGTATTCGTATCCCAGGAGGACATCCAGAGAGCCTTTATTAAGGTGGGAATCGGTTCGGAGAAGAGAAGCCGTATCATTTCCGATGCGGAAAAGAAAATTACGGCCTATCATGAATCCGGCCATGCGATTCTGTTCCATGTGCTTCCTGATGTGGGGCCGGTATATACGGTTTCCATCATTCCCACAGGAATCGGGGCGGCCGGCTATACCATGCCTCTGCCTGAGAGGGATGACATGTTCATGACAAAGGGAAGGCTGGAAGAGGAGATTATGGTGTCCCTGGGCGGACGTATCGCAGAGCAGCTGATCTTTGACGACATCACTACCGGCGCATCCAGCGATATCAAGAAGGCAACCAAGCTGGCCAGGAAAATGGTGACCCGCTTCGGTATGTCCGACAATATCGGTGTTGTCTGCTATGATGACGACGATGACGAAGTATTCATCGGCCGTGACCTTGCCCATGCCAAATCCCACAGTGAGCTCATCAGCGGTGAGATTGACAAGGAAGTCAAGGAAATCATTGACAGGTGCTATGCAAAGGCCAAAGAAATCATTCTGGAAAATATGGAAATCCTCCATAAGTCCGCGGATCTTCTTTTACAGAAGGAAAAGATTACGCGGGAGGAATTCGAAGCGCTGTTCCGGCAGGAGAAATCTTTCTTTGACACAGTTACGGAATAATTGATTGTGAAAAATACACAAAAATGGAATGGTGAATTTGTGATATTTGTGAATTCTGGGTATGTACAAAATGGGGCGGGTTTGATATTATAATACTCGTAACCCCCCCCAATACATTATATAGTTTTTTGCTATACCCCATAAGAAATACCTTCTCTAAAAAGGACAGCCATAAAAAGCTGTCTTTTTTACTGCAATTTTTCAGGGGCTGCCGGCTTGTGCACAGTATGATGTCAGACGGATACAGGAAGACAGACACAGGAAGACAGGCACGGGGACACGGACACAGGGCGGCGACGGCTTTTGCCCGGGCGGGATGTGAACAGTAACTTACGGAGTGAGGTGTTACAGAATGAAGCGTAAAAGGGCTTGAATGTAGCAGATTTTTACGCTACAATGGGTAAAGAAGTACTCTAAAATTAGGCATTTGCGGCAGTGCTGCGGATGCATGAGAGCAAGGGTGTTAAAATATGAATTTTGAACGGTTTTTGCGCGGAGAGCAGCATCAGTACATCAGCAGCATGCGGCCGATTCTCAGCAAAAAGGCTCTGTTCAGTGATACAACGGAAAATTTTATATCACCGGCGGAACCGGCGCCATACAGTGAAGTAACCATTACCTTCCGAGCCAAAAAGAACAACCTGGACAGGGTGTTCTTTATTTGTCAGGGACAGAAGAATCTGATGTTTAAAGCGTCGTCAGATTCTCTTTTTGACTATTACGAACATCGGCAGCAGCTGGATAATGAGAAGATTACGTACTATTTTGAAGCACAATCAGGAAAAGCCAGGTGCTATTACGATTCAAGGGGAGTTGTCAAGCAGCCGGAGGAGCATTATTATTTCAGCATCATCCCCGGTTTTTCCACACCGGCCTGGGCAAAGGGCGCGGTAATGTACCAGATTTATGTGGATCGCTTTTGCAACGGGGATCCGACCAATGATGTCCTCACAGGAGAGTATCATTATATCGGGGATAAATCCAGGAAGGTAGAGGACTGGTACGCATATCCTGCACAGATGGATGTACGGAATTTTTACGGAGGGGATCTGCAGGGTGTTCTGGATAAGATGGATTATCTGCAGGATCTGGGGATTGATGTTATTTATTTTAATCCTCTGTTCGTATCGCCCTCCAACCATAAATACGATATACAGGATTACGATTACATTGATCCCCATGTGGGGAAAATCGTCAGCGAGGAAGGGGAGCTTCTGCCGGACTGGCAGCATGAGAACCGCTTCGCCGGCCGTTATATCAACCGTGTTACGAATAAGGAGAACCTGGAGGCCAGCAACCAGCTTTTTATCAAGGTTGTGGAGGAAGCCCACAGGAGAGGCATGCGGGTTATCATTGATGGTGTTTTTAATCACTGCGGTTCCTTTAACAAATGGCTGGACCGGGAACGTATTTATGAAGGACGGGAAGGGTATGCCAAGGGCGCTTTTATAGACAGAGACAGCCCATACCATGATTATTTCATGTTCCATGACGAATACAGGTTCCCCTATAACCCCACTTATGACGGCTGGTGGGGGCATGATACGCTGCCGAAGCTGAATTATGAAGGCTCCAGGGAGCTGTATGAATATATCATGCGGGTTGCCGCCAAATGGGTTTCGCCACCCTTCAATGCGGACGGCTGGCGGCTGGATGTAGCGGCGGATTTGGGCCATTCCCCTGATTTTAACCACCGTTTCTGGCGGGATTTCCGCAGAAGTGTGAAAAGCGCCAATCCCAATGCCATCATTCTGGCGGAGCATTACGGCGATCCATCCTCCTGGCTGCAGGGTGACCAGTGGGATACGGTGATGAATTACGACGCCTTTATGGAACCGGTAACCTGGTTCCTGACGGGAATGCAGAAGCACAGTGACGATTACCGTCAGGATTTGCTCGGCAATGCGGAAAGCTTCTGGGGCGCCATGGGCTACCACAGCGCATGCTTTGCCACACCTTCCATTCAGGTTGCCATGAATGAGCTTTCCAACCACGATCATTCCCGGTTCCTCACCCGTACCAATAAGAAGGTGGGACGTATGAACACATTGGGACCGGATGCTGCAAACCAGGGAGTGAACAAGGCGGTGATGCGTGAGGCGGTTCTTATCCAGATGACCTGGCCCGGCGCGCCAACCATTTATTATGGAGATGAAGCGGGTTTGTGCGGCTTTACGGATCCGGATAACCGCAGGACCTATCCCTGGGGAAGGGAAGATCAGGAGCTGATAGCCTACCACAAAGCGGCAATAAAGGTGCACAAGGAAAACCAGGAGTTCAAAACCGGATCCATCAAGTGGATGCTTACGGATTATAATATGATTGGCTATGCCCGTTTTACCAGGGATAACCATTCACTGATCCTTATTAATAACAATGACCATGAGATGACAAAGGAGCTTTCCGTCTGGGAGTTGGGAATACCGAAAGAGGCGGAAATGACAAGACTGCTCCTCACAGGCAATGACGGTTTCTATACGGAGCCGGTAAAATATGTGGTGGAAGCGGGAAAAATAACGGTGACACTGCCTCCGGTTTCGGGAATTATACTGCAGCATCGGAACGAACCTGTGAAGCGGAGCGAAGAAATGAAATCGAACCGAAAAAATTTCTTGCAATTCCTATAAAGGTATGGTTAAATGTATATTGTCGGAGACGGAGTGTCGTCTCCGGCGGCTATAAATGGATGGATTCCCGAGTGGCCAAAGGGGACAGACTGTAAATCTGCTGCAAATTGCTTCGGTGGTTCGAATCCACCTCCATCCATTATTCATTGACGTAAATTGATATTTGCGGCGGTGGATGGTCTGCGGGTATGGTGGAATAGGCAGACACAAGGGACTTAAAATCCCTCGGTAGCGATACCGTGCCGGTTCAAGTCCGGCTACCCGCACTATTTTTATTCCCGCGAGCAACGAGCCAAGTATCCATGCTTGTATGGATATTTGGCGACTGCCGCGAGGGTCAAAGCCCCCGTTGCTTGCAGCGGGGGCTTTGATTGACAGGGACTCTTTTCCAGCCTGCGGCTGGATGGAGTTCCTTTTTATTTTCTCCAGGAGGAATTCCTGTGCTTCTTTATACAGGACCGATATTTAAAACTTTTCTGCATTGTCTGATTTGCTGACAGGCAGCAGCTTGTCCTCAGTTTTTTCTTGTCATCGGCTTTTTCGTAATCATCAGAAGGAACGAATTCCTGCCTGGTTATCTGAAACATTTCCTCTGTTTTACGTTTATTGCCTTTTACAGGAAGATGCTCTGATTTTTTTTGTGGATTTTTGTTGTCTTTTATATATTCATTGCGTATAAAAGATTAAAAAAAAGAAAAGAAGTTGATTGTATGCAGAATATTATTGTGCCAATCAACCATGACACGGTTTTAGATAAGCCGGAGACAGAAAACAATATTTTCAGTAATATAGTTAGGGTTGTTTCTATTCCATGTGTTTTTGCAAAATACAGATATTATGTGATACTACAAACTATGATAAAGGCCTACATTGACCCTAAATCAAGCTTCTGCAATGACTTAAGAAAACTAAGCAAGCTGTTTTGTTGCTGGGGTGACAAACGGTCAAAATATTGAAGCAATTCATGCTGCTTTTCTGTAAGCGGACAGGGTTCATTCGTTTCTGCAAAGAACTGGGCGAGAGTTTATTAAATATTTTTGCCGCAAGCGGCATAAATATTTAGCGAGGTAGGAAGATGGACATAAAAAATAGATGTATATTTGGAGAGATTAATTAATCGAAAACACAATTGATTTGTTAAAGTGATTACCGGTATCAGAAGATGCGGTAAATCATATTTGTTAAATACATTATTCTATAATCATTTGATGGATTGTGAAATACCAGAAGACCATGTGATTCTATTTGCATTTGATTCAGCGGATGATTTGATAAAGATTGGTGAGGATCCTCTCTTATTGGACAATGCGAATTCAGAACGGAAGATAGAGCCTAAGAAATTTTTACAATATTTGAATCAACAGATTATAGATAAGGAGATGTATTATCTTTTGCTTGATGAGGTGCAGAATCTTGAAGCATTTGAGTCTGTGCTAAATGGTTTTCTGCGGAAAAAGAATATGGATGTGTATGTAACCGGAAGTAATTCCAAGTTTCTGTCAAAAGATATTTTGACAGGGTTTGAGGGACGTGGGGATGAGATACATATGTTGCCTTTATCTTTTTCCAAGTATTTCAGTGTGCATGATGGAAGCAAGGAAGAGGCATTTGATGATTATTCTGTATACGAGGGACTTACGGCGGTAGCGCTTATGGGAACGGAAGAGCAGAAAGCAGCTTATCTTACAACGCAAATGCAGAATTCAGCTCTCAGATGAGTCTGTTTATAAGACATCTCTTGCAAAATCTATATCTGCAGTGTTAATATTGCCTCAGAAAGTGTGTCAGGGAAATATCCTGGTTAGTTATGTTGTCAGATATATGATTCGACGAAATTATTATGGGGTAAGATTTTTATGAAGCAGTCATTAACGAGAAAAATACTTATTTATTTAATATTAATTATTTGTTTCAATATTGCAGTCCTTTTGGCAACGAATTATTTTTCAATCAGTACTGCCCAGAAGGAAATGAAGCAGAGTTATATGAATTCTCTCCAGCTGTTTACTGGAGATATCAATATGGAGTTAAAAAACATATCTAATTTCTTAACCTCTTTTGTTAACCAAACTGAAACAAGAAAATTTTGTTATCTTGATGAAGATATGTATTTTATCAAAAACAGACTTCAGGGTTCAATGTTTAATGCACTTTATTCAGAAAAGTATATTTGCGGTATGTGGATATATTCAAATACCAAAGACAGAAATCTGTGGACAAGAATAGCTTCCTACGAGGATTTTAATGATTTTCTGGATGTGAAAACAGAATTTGAAGACAGAGGAAACTTAGAAAAATACCAAAAAGGATGTTGGCAGCTAACCAACATAAAAGATAGAGTTTATTTTATATATGTGGAATACGATGAAAATATATGTTATGGTTCCTGGGTAAATGCAGATCGGATTCTTGAGAATGCTTCGAATTATTTTAAAGAGGATAATTTGCTCTTTGCTTTGCGTACGCAGAAGGATGTTTTAGGCAGCATTTTAGATGAACAGGAATTATATTCCGGCGATGAAAAGAAAGAAGTTATGGCATTACTGGGGAAAAAGCAGGGATGGCAGAAAATGACAATCACCTGTCCGTTGGAATCTGTCAGCGGCATTTCGCTTGAAATAACATTAGGTACCCCGTTTGTTGATAGTTCTAAATGGATGGTTGGGGGGATTACCATACTTGGAGTTATCACGATTCTTTTAATTTCCATTATGTGTATCAATATCAGAAAATATCTGATACTTCCTGTTAGAGAAATTGTTGATGGAATCAGAAAAATTGGTGCGGGCGATTTAGAACAAAGAATAAATACTGAAAGGTATACGGTTGAAGTTAAGGAAATAGGGGATAATCTGAATCAGATGACAGAGAGGTCAGACAGCTAAAAATCAAGGTATATGAAGAAGAAATCAAGAAAAAGATGCACAGCTGCAGTTTTATAATGTGCAAATCCGGCCTCACTTTGTATGAATGTAAACACAATATACAGCATGGCAAGTATAAAGGAATAAAGGAATATTAAAACCTGCAGATATCTGTCCGGATATATGAGGTATATGTTCAGCCAAAAGGAGTTAATATGTACGATAGAGGGAGGAAATAACGCATCTTCGAGAGTATATTCTGCTTAAGAGGTCCGCTATCCTGATTCCCTGGAATGTGGATTGGAGTTGGAGCCGCAGATATTGCATTGCAGGATACCAACACTTTCACTGCATAGTTTGGTGGAAAATATTTTTAAATATGGAATTCAAAATCAGGAGAAGCTGGATATCCAGGTAAAAGGAAGCCTTCTGATCGAGGAGAATAAGGTTATGCTGATTGTATCAGATAATGGGCCAGGCTTTGATGATGCTGTAATACAGGCGGTAAATGAGGGAGATTTCACGGAAGAAAGGCATAAGATTGGTTTGAACAATACTGTCCTCAGATTTCGTGAATTGTATCAGGATCGTTTTCACATTTTTATTGAGAATAATAATGGTGCGAAGGTTGAGCTCTGCTTTCCATATGAGACAGAGGAGGAGGCTGCAAGGTAATGCATGCTGTAATTATTGATGATGAACGTTATAGCGTAAAAGCTATTATGGAAAATATTCACTGGGAAACAATTGGAGAAAATGGAGTCGAGGTTAAAGGTGCATATAATGTAGAACAGGCAAAAATGATAATTGAGCAGGGAGAAGTAGATTTCATTATTTGCGATATTGAGATGCCGAGAAGCAACGGAATCGATCTGATAAAATGGATTCGGCAGGAGGGGTATCCCATTGAAGCGATAATTGTTACCTGTCATGAAGAGTTCCAATATGCGAAGGAAGCTATAACACTAAATGTTTATGATTATTGTGTGAAACCTTTGGATTATATACAAATGGAAAATATCGTTAAAAATTTGGTGCAAAAGATCGTTGCAGGTAAAAGGGAAAAGAAACAATCCGGCCTGGGACAATATTATATCGAAAATAAAACAGAACTGGAGAGAATTTTCTGGCAAAGGATTATAGAAGGGAATTATGCGGGGAATGAGGGCGGAATGATCGAAGAGGCATCCCGCATAGGATTAGGGCAGGTGCTGCAGGAAGAGTTTAATCTTGCATTGATATGTGTAAAACAGTTTAATGTTCATCTTGCAAGCTGGAATCAGGATAAACTAATGCTGTCGGTAAGTAACGTGGCAAAGGGAGTTTTCGGCCAAAGGATGGAGTCGGGTCGTATCCTGATGGTCAAATCCGATATAATTGTTATAAGCCAGGATGAAGGATTTGACTGGCTGCTGGAAAAGTGTGGCGAAATGAGTAAGCTGTGTCAGGAAATGATTCATGTAAAGGTATGCTGCTACGTGGGAGAAAATGTTTCTTATGAAAAATTACACGAAAGCTACCAGAGACTGAAAATGATGGCTTATGGAGATATATCTCATTTGGAAGGTGTATTTGTTGAAGATGTCTGCGAAAGGGCTATAGAAGTACTTCCTATGGATATTCCGGCAGAAATTCAGAAATTGCTTGAATACGCAAAATATGATGAGTTTGTTGAGCGTTTTAGAGTGTGGGTTTCCAATATACAAAAGGAAGATTTTGATTTAAGAGCATTGCAATCGCTTCAGGAAAACCTGATTCAGGTTATATACAGCCACTTGATGAAGCTGGGCATTTCCGCCAGGATGCTACTGCAGGAAGAGGAATTGAAGAAAAAGTATGAATTGATTAATATTTCTGTAGAAAATGCGATTCAATGGATGGATGCTGTATTTAAAAAGATAAATTCCATTATGGAGAACAGAAGAAACAGCGGTAATGCGGCGGTCATGGAAATGAAAAAATTTATTGAGTTGCATTTGACCGAGGACGTTACGAGGGAAGAAATAGCAAAAGCTGTACATTTAAACGTGGATTATGCCGCCCGAATTTTTAAGCAGGAGGAAGGAATATCCATTATGGATTTTCTTGGAAAGCGCAGAATCATAAAAGCCATTTCATTAATGCAGACTACAGATATGTCAATCAGTGATGTTGCATATCATTCCGGATTTATTAATTCGTCTCATTTTTCCACTTTATTCAAAAGACTACAGGAATATCTCCCAGAGAGTTCAGAAGCAGGGATGGGGTTAAAGAAATAATTTATTATCTGTTTAAAAGGAATTGTTTTCTCAGGAGACAATTCCTTTTTCAAAACGTTTTTGATAAAATAAAAATTCGGAGAAAATCTGTAAAAGAGGTCGTTCCGGAAAAGTAAAAGTCGTCTGCCCGAAAGATTATCTCCATGAATTTTGCTATACTGACATTACAAACCCAAAACAATTTGAAAACAGGAGGGATAGGAATGAAAAGCTATTGTCACTATGCTCCATATGTATGGCAGCATCCATACTGGTTGGATGCGGAGCGCAGAAAATGGAAAACCAGGTAATACGGCCAATGACAAACTTGCAGAAACAGAGAGCATTACGGATGAAGTGAGGGAAGAAAAGCAGGTGAACCGGAAAAGTTGTTGTCCGTATGGTATGTCTGGGAACTGTACCATCGGATCTGAAGCTTGTTGAAGACGCGATTAATAAGATATCAGTTCCGGAAATCAATGTCCAGGTAGAGCTGGAAGCCATCAGCATTGCGAACTATGATAACCAGCTTGCAATGGATATGACAAGCGGAGAGCAAGTTGATGTTTTATGCAACAAATTATAATTCCTTGGTATCTAATAAGCAGTTGCTTGATATTACAGATTATATTGGGCAATATGGACAGGGCTTTAGAACAAACCACGGCAGAATGGCTGAAAGCAACCAGCGTGGGAGGTCGTATTTATGCAGTGCCTGTTATAAATGGTAAAGGCGATGACATGTACGGTGGCAATGAGGACGGATATTCTGGAAAATATAATTTAACACCGGAATTAACATTAGGAAAAGATATTAATGATTCAGATATGCAGAAGAATTTAGAAGAGTTGAATTATGTATTCGAGATAGTAAAAGAAAATGAGCCTGATATGATTACATTATTTTATCCTGTGGCAAACTGCAGGCTTTACCGGATTGATCAATTATGATTCTTTGACTGACGGTAACGGTGTTCTGATGGGGAGGCTGGAATGTAGTGGATTTATACGAGACAGACGAGAGTATTATCAGATGTTGGAGTTGGCAAGAAAATGGTATAATGCCGGTTATATTAAATCTGATGCTGCAACAGACAAGGAAAGTGAAGCAAGCTATATGTCTGCAGGCAGACTGTTTGCAAGTGTATCTTACAGCGAAGTCGGCCTCGATGCCCAATATAAAGCTTCAACCGGTTATGATTATACTTGTGTCAAGATAACTCCTTTACTTACCTCCAGTTCTTTGAGCGGGATGATATGGGTGTATCATCTACAACAAAGGTGCCGGAAGCAAGTGTGAAGTTTTTGGATTTAGCCTATACCAATAAGGATGTTGCCAATCTGATGTGTTATGGAGTGCAGGATGTACATTGGATACTCAATGATGATGGAACGGTATCCTATCCGGAGGGAATTGATAACACCAATTCGCCCTATCCGTCATCCACATATTGGGCTATGCCGAACAGTTTAGTTGGTAATCCGTTGGAAGGAAATCCTTCGGATTATAACGAAATATTAGCTGAAAATAATAAAACTGCGCCGGTATCACGGGCCCTGGGATTTACTTTTGACCAGTCGAATGTAACAACACAATGTGCCGCTGTATCAGCAGTACTTGATGAATATCTGCCGGGATTCAAGACAGGTTCTCTGGATTTGGAACAAAATTACAGTAATTTTATAGAGAAATTGAAGGCTGCAGGGATGGACGATATTATAGCGGAAAAACAAAAACAACTGGATGCATGGTGTACGGAGAACGGAATTAATAAATAGGTTAAGAAAAGGAAGGGACACTTTTATCCCTTCCTTTTTAAAAGAAGGAGACAATTATGGAGAAAACAGCGGCTATGCAGGTGAAAAAAAAAGAAAAGCGTTTTCGGCAGTTTCCGTATTATATCATGATATTGCCGGGAGTCCTATATCTTTTTATTAATAACTATATTCCCATGGCAGGTATTTTTATTGCTTTTAAAGATATCGATTTTTCTTTAGGAATATTTAAATCTAAATGGGTAGGCTTTAAAAATTTCGAATTTTTGTTTAAGACAAGTGACGCATGGATTATTACAAGGAATACGCTTTTATATAACATGGCCTTTATAGTTTTGGGAACGATTGTAGGAGTGATGATGGCAGTACTGCTTAATGAATTAATAAGCGCCCGGTTCCGGAAGGTCTATCAGACGGTCTTATTGCTTCCGCAGCTAATATCTATGGTCGTTGTTGCTTATATTGTATATGCTTTTTTAAATACGGAAAGCGGCTTTATTAACTATTCCCTTCTTAAATCTATAGGTGCAGACGGCATAAACTGGTATTCGGAAAAAAAGCATTGGCCTTTTATTCTCGTTTTTGTGAATACATGGAAGGGGGCCGGTTATGGATGTATTGTATATTTGGCGGCAATACTGGGGATTGATCAGTCCTTGTATGAGTCAGCAAGAGTAGATGGGGCAGGCAAAATCCGTCAGATTTTTTCGATTACGTTACCTCTTCTGAAACCCACAATTATAACGATGGTCATGATGTCCATAGGAAGAATTTTTTATTCTGATTTTGGACTGTTTTATCAGGTTACAATGAATTCGGGGGCACTTTATGATTATACAAGTACAATAGATACATACGTTTATCGCGCATTGCTTCAGAGAAATGATTTGGCCATGTCAAGTGCTGCAGCTGTGTACCAGTCAGTGGTAGGTTTTGTAATTATTGTGGCAGTAAATGCGTTAGTACGTAAAATTGATGCTGACAATGCATTATTTTAGGGGGGCAGATTATGGGAGTTATTTCAAATAAAGAGAAGGCGGCACAGCTTCTTGTTCATTTCATCTTAATAATTTTGTGTCTGTCCGTGATCATTCCATTTCTTTTGATTTTTATGTCTTCTATCACTGAGGAAACTACGCTGATTAGAAATGGATATCGGTTTTGGCCTGAAAATTTTAGTTTAGAGGCCTATGAATATATATTCAGAAGCTCTAACTCACTGGTGAGATCTTATCTGGTATCTCTGTTTATTACAGTTGTAGGAACTGTATTGGGACTTATAATAGCAACCCTGTTTGCATATCCTCTGTCCAGGCCGGAATTTAAAGCAAGAAATATATTTTCTTTCTTAGTATTTTTTACAATGCTGTTTAATGGCGGACTCGTATCCTCGTATCTGCTATGGACTCGTTATTTAAATGTAAAAAATACGATATGGGCGCTGATTTTCCCGGGATTGCTCATGAATGCGTTTAACGTAATCCTCATGAAAAATTATTTTAAATCAAACATACCAAATGAACTGTTGGAGGCAGCACGAATTGACGGTGCCGGAGAGTTTAAGATATTTACAAGGATTGTGGTACCTTTATCCTCACCTATTCTGGCAACAGTAGGATTATTTGTGGCAATCGCTTACTGGAATGACTGGCAGAATGGTTTATACTATATAACAAAAAGAACGGATTTATTCAGTTTGCAGAACTATCTGAATCGAATGCTTACAGATATTCAATTCCTTAACAGCTCAGCAAATAAAGCGGCAGCATTTACACAAGGGGTAGTTATGCCGGCGACTAGCGTTAAAATGGCACTAGCAGTTGTGGGAGTAGTTCCTATTATGATTTTGTATCCATTTTTCCAGAAATATTTTGTAAAAGGAATAACGATAGGAGCAGTAAAAGGGTGACCATATCTAGTAAGAAAAAAGAGAACTGCTCAGGAGGAGAAGCTGTCAGACGGAAAAATGAACAAAGAAAGGATACCTGCCCTTGCGGAAAAGGTAAGAGAGATGCTGCAGCCTGTAGAACAAATTGAAAAATTTCTGTTGGAATTGGGCGTGACTTATATTTAATCCATTTATAATTAAATACCCAGAGAAGAAAACATTCACCAATTTCTTCTCTGGATAATTATATTCTGCAAATAATTTCTTACGAGTGTGTGAACTGCCCATAAAATTAATTAAATGTATTAATCCGCCCTTGCCACCGTCATCATAAAATACAGTATTTGCTGCTGCTGTTCCGGCGGCAGCATTACTTTTACTGCAGCAACAATATCATCTGCCGTTACTTCTTTCTCAGCATGCCCGGCACGCAGCTGAAGCATCGTGCCTGAAGCTGCCTCCAACGCTTCCGGAGGCATCATCTGTGCCCAGGCTCGCCATATGTTCCGGGCTTCTTTTGTCCATTTCACCTGGCCAAGACAGTCCGGAGTATCAGCCGCCTCTTCTTCTATTCGGCAGGAAAGGATATCCTCTGATGTAATCTCTCTGTCCTGAGGCAGTCCAAGACGGATGTACTGTTCCAAAGGCGCGTCAGCTTTTTTCATTTCCCTTACAAGCAGATTCGCCATTCGGGCTTCAAGATAGGCGTCATCTACAGGGCAGGTCTGTCTCGGATCTTTTTCTACATCATAAAGCTTGGTGCCGAAATTTACCGGATTGATATAACAGCCCTTTGCCGGGACCTTCAGTACACGACAGCCTTTGCTGTTGGGGAGAGGATCTGCAAATTCGGCTTTGCGTAAATCCTCAATAGAAAAGAATTCCCTCATATGCGTGGGCATCAGTGTATAATCAAAGCAATTGGCGGACTGGCCGGCAAGCGGAGCGCGGAAATAGGTGTACTGTCCGTCGGTAACGGCTACATGGCTGGCATGGAAACCAAAGAGCACAGAATCCCTTACCGGTTTATTTTCCCGGATCAGCGGCAGCAGGCTGTGGCCCTGCATATCATCGGGAACAGGAACTCCGAAGAAATCCAGAAGTGTGACCGGCAGATCCAGAGGGCAGGTCAGACCACTGCGCCGTTGTCCATGGCAGCGGCTGACAGGGTCGTAGATGAATAAGGGAGTATGGCTGATTTCTTCATAGGCAGGCATGACGGTTTTTCCCCACCAGTCATGTTCGCCCAGCAGAAATCCGTGATCCGTGTTCACAATAAGCATGGTATCTTTCCATAAATCATGTTTATCCATGCAGTCGAGAACCTTGCCCAGATAAAAATCACACATGGATGTGAGAGCGGCATAAAGTCTCCTTACATAAGCAATGTCCTCCTGTGTTTCCTGCGGCCGCACAGGATCATAGCCGGGCCAGTCTGTTTTATTTCCGGTATATTCGGCAAGCTCCGGATACAGCGACTGCCAATCCGGCTGTGTGAAAAAGGGTTCATGGGGATCAAAGGTTTCTATTTGCAGGAACCAGTTGTCCGTATCTGCATTTTCTTCAAGAAAGGCCAGCCCATCGGCAAAGGTTCTGGCCTGAGGCATATCACTTTCCGTAACCTGCCGGCTGCGGTTGGCTTGATCCTGGGCTTTCCGCAGGATACCGGCAGTCTGAGGATCTTTTATCCTGTCTTTATATTCCGCTGTCAGCTTTACCATGCTACGGTCAGCGCGGCAGAAGTCGCCCTCCTGTCCGCGGTGGCATATCCAGGAATTGTAGCGGGAGTGATAGGTACATCCGCCGTCTTCCCAATAGTGGTAATGATCGCTGACCAGCGCAGTATAAATACCGTGTTTTTTCAGCTCTTCCGGCATGGAATCATCGAAGGGCTCCAAAGGCCCCCAATCCCGCTGAAGAAAATTGACGCGGCTGTTATGGAGATCCCTGCGCGCAGGCATGCAGGGGAGACTGCAGACATAATTGCGTTCGAAGGTAACGGAGTTTTCTGCCAGCCTGTTAAAGGAGGGAGTTTTCACCCAGTCGTTACCGTACGGTCCCAGAAAATTCCGGCAAAGGGTGTCATACATTACCATAATTGCTTTCATTGTGGTATTTCCTTTCCAAATTCAGTTTTTTCAGCCTGTCTGTCCTTTACCAGCAAGGCGGACAGAAGGAAGAATATAAGAAACGTTATAAATGTACCTACAGTCACGTCCGACAGAAAATGTGCGCCGGCAATGATTCTTGCGGTCATGACACATAATACCCAGGCAAAGGCAATACCGTATAACAGAGAGCTCCTTTTCTTCAGTGCGGGAACCATTTTGCCAAGGAGTATGATGCCGATTAACATGGCGCCTTCGGAAGCGTGTCCGGAAGGGAAGGACTTAAATGTATCATCCAGGGGATTGCCCAGCAGGCGGTACCATGGCGAAAAACGTGTAAAATCGTCAAGTATACTGTAAAAGCGGGGTCTTCCCCAAAGGTTTTTGGCAAATGACAGAATTTTTCCCACAACAAAATACAAGAGGATAAAGGTTAGGGCTATTCTGATTAGTGTCTGGGGATCATTCATTTCCGCAATCTTTTTAGCACCTGACAGCATTAAAAGGTAAAGAATAACAGCCACAGCCAGTACGGCTATTCTGCCGGAAAGACCGCAGCCCATATAATAGGTGCCTATGGACAGCGGCAGTGCAGCATAGATAAAAGAACATACACCGCAGATAAGAAGGAGCAGTATACTCAGCCATTTGATATTTTTGGGCCGTGCCATTAAAATCAGCATAAAGCCAAAGGATACCAGCAGCATACCAGGTGCCTGGCCAAACCAGTAAAAAAATTGAGCAAACAGATTTTCAGGATTATATAAAGCCTGAGATATCTGCAGATCGAAAAAAGTGCCGCATAAAAGCAGAATGGCGAGAATACCTGTTAAAACTATAAATATTTTTTTGTTCATTTTCTATTTCCTCCCTTTTGGAATAATGATAAGCCGATTTCCGGCAGGCACTTTAGGCCGGCGGCTTTATGGCTGATTGTAAAGTGAGAAAAGAAAAATGTGTTATCACAAATTAGTGATTTTTGTTGCCGATTCCGATTCTTATCAAAGTAAGGGAATATTTGTCAGAAAAAGGGAATCCGTGATATGGGCCTTTATTCCAGCTTGTCCCTTTTCTGATATTCTCCGGGGGTCATTCCGGTGTATTTGCGGAAGGTGGAACTGAAAAAACTGGGGGAGGAAAAGGACAGCTGTTCACTGATGTCGGCAAAGGTAAGGGAGGAGTTATCCAGCAGCTGTTTGGCTGATTCTATTTTCTGCTGTTTGATATGGCTGCCAATGCTGCGGCCTGTTTCCTTTTGAAATTTTCCGCTGAGATAATAGCTTGTGTAGCCCAGTTCCCGGGCCATTTCCTCCAGGCTGATTTTTTCTTTAATGTGCGTTTCAATATATTCCATGCAGGAGGCGGTCAGAGGTGAGTAACGGAAGTTCTGCCTGCACTGATGTACCCGGCGGACAAAGGTTTCGCACATTTCACCGGAGCAGTTCTGGACCTCGGCTACATTGACACAGGCCTCCAGCCGCTGGATATAGTAGTCGGCCAGGTTATAGGCGCCTTCCGGTGAGACACCCCCAAATATGGCGGCCCTGCTGGCCAGCACTGTAAAAACGATTCCTTCATCCTTTGCCTGACGAAGCGGATTGCCAGGGCACATGGAGCCGACATGGCCGGAAGCAAATTTAGCGGCAGCCTCAGTCATACTTTCCAGGTTGCCTTCTTTGATTCGGGCAAATAGTTCCTGTTCCGCGAGCCAGGTACCGTGCCAGCTGGAGCTGGTCCAGTCCGCATCCTCAAGGGAATCCCTGGATTCGGAGGCCTCAATTGCCACACTGATGTGGGAGGCGGAAACAGGGGTTCCGGTTACGCTGTAGTGAAGCATAATACCATAACGGATAGCGGTATTCAAGGGAATTGTCGGGACAAGGGCAAGCTGCCTGAGAAGCTCGTTTATCAGATCCGGAGACAGCTTCATCTTTCCGCAGAGCTTCTGCAGATAAGTCTCTGAGGCCTCCACCGTAAAGAGCGGACCAAGAAGATGGATAACGGAAATGTCCCTGTCATCCGTTTGTGCTGCGGCAATCCAGGCAAATCCCATATTGTCGTTCAGGATGACCGGAAGCCGGGACCTGGCAAAATGTTTTTCAGCAGCAGCACTGCAGAAGCTGATTTCAAACATATTGTAAAAAAACTGCTGACTGGGACAATTACTGTAAATCAGAGAAAAATCCCGGCCAAGACACCAGCTGTAAATTTGCTGGGCATATAAAAACATATCTCTCATAGTTTCCAGACGTGCAATGGATTCGACCATGACTGACACCCTTTCCTAACTTAATCATAAATATACCGGTTGTAACAGGCCAGACATATCTGGGCAATTATTGCACAGACCATCCGGCATCCATACGGTTACATTTGGCATATATATTCATTAAGCAGCTCCTCATCTTCCTTTCCGGTGCATTCAATATATCCCAAAGGGAGGAAGGAATCCATCGGGGATGCCGCCGCTGCCAAAAAAATATATTTGGAAAGTTCGCTTTTCAGGTTCAAAACATCCCCTTGTGTGGTCTTAAAGTAAACATCATCCTTGCATTGGGCAACCGTCCGAAGAAAATCGGGCAGGTTTGCGTCTTTTTTTAATTTCATTTTATATTCCCTCACATTTCATTTAGGTTCACATAAAAACAGTAAAGTATTTTATACCTTTATATTAAGTGTGCTGCCTTGATTCTATTTTACCTGATTTTCCTGCCGGGTAATATTATAAATTACGGAATTCTTATAGAAATTCGCACAGTTTGCCAAAGATTGTAAAAACTGACAGAAAACAAGAATTTGTGATACCGATTTCTGTGTAGCTTCGGCTACAATGCCTGTGACAGGTGGATATCACCATAAATTGTTAGCAGGAGGAAAAGAAAATGGCAACAAAAAAACAAAAGACCGATAAAATCGGTATTGCCAAGTTTTGGGGATGGCAAAGCAGAGCGGTATCACTGGGGAGTATGACTGTCATATACGGCTATCTGATGATTTATTGTACAAACACGCTGATGCTTTCACCGGAGCTTGTGGGTACCCTATTACTTGTATCAAAGCTGTTTGACGGCGTTACAGATCTGTTTGCCGGATATTTAATTGACAATACACATACCCGTTTTGGTAAGGCAAGGCCATATGAATTTGCAATTATAGGCGTATGGCTTTGTACATGGCTGCTGTTCAGCTGCCCTGCGCAATGGTCTTACGCTGTGAAGGCAGTCTGGGTGTTTATCATCTATTCCTTCGTCAATTCCATTCTCGCAACGCTGTTGAATACCAATCAGACAACATACATTGTACGCGCCTTTCCTAATATGAGCCAGATTATGAAAGTAAACTCCTATGGCGGCATTGTAGTTACACTGGGCTGCGCCATTGTATCCATGTCCTTCCCTACTCTGATGGGAACTATGGCAACCTCCGGCGCGGGCTGGTCCAAGCTGGTGGGAATTTATGCGCTGCCTCTTGCTTTAATTGGAATTCTGCGTTTTGTACTGGTGAAGGAAACAGTACCTGTGGATGCGGACAGTGAGGGTAAAATTAAGGCAAAAGAAGTAGTGGCGGTACTGAAAAACAATAAATTTATCTATATCGTGGCGGCCATGTCCATTCTTTATAATATTACATTGGGAATGAATGCTTCCTCCTATTATTTTACATATATCGTTGGGGATATCAGTAAATATATGCTGATTGCGTCATTGAGCATGCCGATGCTGCTGGTAATGTTCGTATTTCCCGTAATGATGAAGAAAATCCCGATTTCCCGTATTGTAATGTTGGGGTGTGTATGCGGGGCAGCAGGATATCTGCTGAATTTTGCGGCGGGCTCCAATATTGTGCTTCTTATGATAGCAGGTGCTCTTTATGGTCTGGGAGGATTGCCCATTGCTTATATTTCCGGTATGTTGATTTTGGACTGTGCAGAATATAATGCGCTGAAGGGGATGGCTCGTGCAGAAGGAACCATGACCGCATTTTCCAGCTTTGGTTCCAAACTGGGCCAGGGAATTGGCTCCGCCCTTCTTGGCGTACTCCTTGGAGCAGCGGCCTTTGACGGCAATCTGGCGGCGGACGCTCAGGCCGAGAGTGCACTTATAATGATAAGAAGCCTGTATAGTATTATTCCGGCAATTATGTTTATGTTGATTTTTATTACTTTATATTTCTATAAACTGGACAAGGTTTTGCCGAAGCTTCGTGCTGAAAAGGCAGCAGAAGGAAACTCCTGACTGGCGGTATAACAACAGGAAATGTTACGGCTGCAGCCGGAATAAAGCTGCAGCCTTTTGAAATAGTCTCTATTTTTGTGTAAAAGGAAAGGATGGATAAGTTTATGGATGCACAGGAATTTTTTGCACAGCTTCCCAGAGGAAAGGAAGATAAACCACTTCTTTTCGGCTTTGGGCCGCTGGAATACAACAAGGATGATATAGACGGCCTTTATTATATGCTGGATCGGGATTTTTCAGGCTGCCTGCTTCTTAATTTTGCCAAGCCCATGAATCCGGAAATTCAGGGAAGGGCCTGGCTGAACGGGGAAATGCTGCCGCCCTGTGTGCTGAAATATATGCCGATTATGGGAAACCTCTGGGTGCTCGGCATTCCGATGCGCGGGTTCGTAAATGAATATGGTAAGGAATACAGTCTGCATGTTGAGGGCTACACGGATACGGACGGAAATGAGATGAATCCCCAGGATTTTACGGTTAAGTGTACCGACAGAGCGTTTCCGGAAAAAAAGAATGCGGCACATGAAACAATTGCGCTTCAGGCGGCACAGGAAGGAATTGTACTTCTGAAAAACGAAGGACAGCTTCTTCCTTTGGCGGAAGGAACAACACTTAATCTCTTTGGGAAGGGAGTGAACCAGTTCCGCACAAGCGCAGTAGGTGCAGGAAAGATCAATCCCCGGTATACGATAGATTTGCTGACGGCGTTGCGTGAGGGCGGGGTATTTGGAGTAAACGAAGAGCTGCCGAAGTTTTACCGATGTGACAGGGATGCAATCCCGCAGGCAGAGGTGATAAAGGCAGCCCGGGAAAAAAGCGATCTGGCAGTCATGCTAATTACCCGCGGAACAGGAGAAAATCTGGATAATTCCAGCGCTAAGGGAGAGTATTATCTGTCAGGAGATGAAGAAAACCTGTTAAAGACGCTGTCTGAAACCTTCAGCCATACAGTGGTCATTTTAAATACCGGATATCCGATTGATGTGACCTTTGCCGACAGATATCATGTAGATGCACTTATTTATAACGGATTTGGAGGAATGCTGGCAGGGCAGGCGCTGGCAGATGTTCTTTCCGGAAAAATGAATCCCTGCGGGAAGCTGCCGGATACCTGGCCGATGGATTATTTTGATCTTCCCGCCAGCAGGAATTTCTATGATTCCGCTGATAAACCCAGGCTGGATGCCGACTGCGGGGTGTATGCGGATACCTGTTATGAAGAGGGGATTTATGTGGGCTACCGTTATTTCAGTACGTTCGGCAAAGCGCCGGCCTATCCTTTTGGTTATGGACTAAGCTATACCAGCTTTACGATGAAGCCCGGTAAGCTAGTATATGACAGGGGAATATATGGAGAAATCACTGTAACGAATACAGGATCCTGCTCCGGGAAAGAAGTGGTGCAGATCTATGTGAATAAGCCTGACGGCCGTATGGAAACACCGGATAGGGAACTGATATATTTTGCCAAAACAAGGGAACTTCAGCCAGGCGAAACGGAGCGGATTCCGGTATCAGTCCCGGAAAAAAACCTTACCGTGTATGATACGGATAAAGCAGCCTATATAATGCCTGCCGGGGAATATACGATATTTGCGGGAACGGATGTCTATGCCCCAATATGGGGAAGCTTTGTGAATGAAGCAGAAACAATTGTAAAACAGGCATCCCATCTGATGATGGCGCCCAACCCGCCGGAGACCCTCAGCAAAAGAAATCCGGAAAGCTGGCCGAAGGGAGAACGGACCAGGGTAAAGGAAGGGACAGACGGTTTTTTCCCTGTGGGGAAGCGCAGCGCTTATCCGGCGTCTTTTAACTCTGGCAAATCGGGGAAAAAGCTTCTTTATCAGGATGTGAAAAGGGATCCTTCTCTTGTAAATGAATTTGTGGCAGCGCTGAGCATTGAAGAACTGGCGAGGCTTTGTGTCTGTGCCTCTGCCGGCTGGGGAATGGAAGGCGTGGGGGAGGCTGGACGGGTGTACCAGTTGGAAGGCTATGATATGCCTGATTTTCCTGTATCGGACGGAAATAGTGGTGTGAACCTGCGGGTGCCGAATATCGGAATGCCCTCCGGTGTTACTTTATGCGCAACTTTTAATAAGGAACTGATGGAGCAGGTGGGCCGTGTAATAGGCGAAGAAGCGAAGGCGCTGGGGATGCCGCTGATATTGGCACCGGGAATGAACCTGCACAGAAATCCACTGAACGGCAGGCAGCCGGAATACTTTTCAGAGGATCCGTATCTCGCGGGGATGATGGGAGGACATTACTGTAAAGGCATGGAAAGCGCCGGCGTAGGCAGCTGCATAAAGCACCTGATTGGGAACAACTGCGAGAGCACGCGGAAACGCAATCAGAGCATTATCGGAGAACGTGCACTTCGGGAACTGTATCTGAAGCCTTTTGAAATTGCCATGGGAGAACATATGCCCCTTTCATGACTGCCTATAATGCAGTGAACGGCTGCCCCACGGCCGCTGACGAAGAACTGATACAGGGCTTTCTGAGGGAAGAAAACGGGTTTGACGGATTTGTTATGACCGATTGGGGAACCTATGATACAGCCGGTGTGGCGGAGATGGTGCAGGCAGGTAACTGCTGGATTACGCCGGGCTCTTTGGATGATACCTATACCGGACAGATAGTCGAAGGCGTAAAGGAAGGCCGGATTACCCTGGAGCGTCTGGAAGAGAATGCCGCCTGGATTATTAGAACGATGATAAGGTTTGCTTAACCTGGCAAATCGGAAGGAGAAGAAGGATGAAACTTTACGACTTAAGAACAGATTCCAGAAAGACGCCCCTGGGGACAGATGAAAGGTCTCCGGCATTTTCCTGGAAAATAGCTTCGGATAAACAGAATACCTTCCAGGAAAGCTATCATATCATTGTGTGTTCGCCGGAGGAAACCGTTTGGGACAGTGGTGTGGTGCGTGACAGGCAGTCTTTGTATCTGGTATATCAGGGCAGTCCTTTGCAGCCGCAGACCCGTTATACGGTTCAGGTTGCCGTAACAGACAGTCATGGGGAGGAGGACACGGCGGAGACCTGGTTTGAGACAGGCCTTATGTCACCTGATAACTGGCAGGCTTCCTGGATTACTCACAGCGGGGAGGATGACAGGGAAGCCTGTGCGGTTTTCCAGAAAAAATTCTTTCTTAGCGGCGACATAAAGCAGGCAAGATTATACATAAGTTCTCTGGGAATTTATGAATTTAAAATGAATGGACAGCGGATAACAGGAGCCTGCTTTACCCCGGGATGGACCAGCTACCACCACAGGCTGCAGTACCAGACCTATGATATTACCGCTGCTCTTTACCGGGAGACTCCTTCAGGAAACAACCCGGAAAGCTCCACGCAGGAGCGAGGGGGCAATCTGCTGGAGGTTACGGTCGGCAACGGTTGGTACAAGGGTATTCTTGGGTTTGACGGAAAAGGAAACCATTATGGGAAAAGGACCGCGCTGATTGCCCAAATCCTGTTGTGTTATGAGGATGGACGCAGAGAAACGATAGTGACAGATGAAACCTGGCTGAACACTACAGGAGAAAAAAAAGATATAGTGACATTTATAACGGAGAGGTAATTGATCATACGTTCTGCCCGCCTCCTGCACTGCCCAGTGTAAAGTATGAATATACAAAACAGATTCTGACCGCGCAGGAAAATGAACCGGTATGTGTTGCACAGCGCATCCAGGCAAAGCAGACGCTGATTTCTGAAAAAGGAGAATTTATTCTGGACTTCGGACAGAATATGACCGGTGTGGTAGAAACGAGGCTGCGGTGTAAAGAGGGCAGCAGGGTTAAACTGTACCATGGAGAAGCCCTGGATGAAAGGGGGTGTTTTTTTAATACCAATCTGAGGACTGCGAAAGCAGCGGATACTTTTATCTGCAGGGGAGGGGAGGAGCTGTTCTGCCCGTCCTTTACCTATCATGGATTCAGATATGTAAAGGTTGAGGGATTGGAGACGGTTCCGAACCCGGAGGACTTTACCGCATGTGTAATGCACAGCGGCCTGGAACAGACAGGTTCTTTTTGCTGCTCTGATGAAAAGGTGAACAGGCTCTGGCAGAATATTGACTGGACCATGCGGAGCAACTATTTCGATATCCCCACAGACTGCCCTCAGAGAGATGAACGGTTCGGCTATACCGGAGATGCCCAAATCTTTCTTTCCACTGCGGCATTTTTGAAGGATACCGCAGCCTTTTTCAGAAAGTGGCTCAGGGATGTAAAGCAGGAAAATACGCTGGAATACGGAGTGCCCATGGCTGTACCGAACATTCTGGGCAATTCTGCCGGAATCGCCATATGGCAGGATGCGGCTGCGGTGGTTCCGTGGACAATTTATCAGGTCTATGGTGACAGGCGCATATTGGAGGAGCAGTATGACAGCATCAAATGCTGTGTGGAGCATTCCCGAAGCAGAACGGAGAAGGACGGTCTGCTGCATACCGGACAGCAGCTGGGCGACTGGGTGGCTCTTGACATGGAACGGGGACCTATGCGCGCCCTGCCGGAAGGCATGCTGAATCTGGAACTGAGGGAAAAGAGCGGCGCTACAGATTTGTATTTCATTGCCAATGCCTATTATCTGTATTCCATATCCCTGATGATAAAAACGGCGGAAGTGTTGGGGAAGCAAGAGGATGCAGTGGAATATAGCAGGCTGTATCAGGAGGTACTGCATAGCTTTCGGAAAGAATATATCACGCAGACGGGTCGTCTGATATCGGAAACCCAAACAGGCTGTGCACTGGTTCTTCAGTTAGGGCTGGCGGAGGAAAAGGACCAAAAGCAGGTGCTGGAGGTCTTGAAAAATAATATCAGGCAGCATAAAAACCATTTAACCACAGGTTTTGCCGGAACCCAGTTTTTATGCCGTGTCCTTTCGGATAATGGTGAACATGAGACAGCAGGTAAAATCTTTTTACAGGAGGACTGTCCTTCCTGGCTGTACAGCGTCAATTTGGGAGCCACTACGGTATGGGAGCTTTGGGACGGCGTCAATCCGGACGGCAGCTTTAACCCATATGAAATGAATTCACTCAACCAGTATGCCCTGGCTTCCATCGGTGATTGGATGCACCGGAATCTGGGGGGTATAAGTTCTCTGGAGCCGGGGTATAAAAAATCAAGAATTGCTCCCAGGCTGATTACAGGGATTCCGGAAGTGGAGACCTCTCTGGAAACCGTTTATGGGAAACTATCCTGTTCCATAAGCTGCCGGAAGGGGAAATACCGGATCGATATCCAGGTCCCCGCCAATACTACAGCCCATGTAAGCCTGCCTGAAAAGGAAGATTTCCAGGTTGGATCAGGCAGGTATCATTACGAATACGAAACGAAAGCATCTTTTGTCAGACAGAGGTTTAGTACGGATTCCACACTGGGAGCACTCCTGGCGGAGCCCTTGGGGGCTCAGATGCTGCACAGCTATGCACCGGAGCTTTGTGAAAATGAACTGTTTATGCAGTTTGCTGTAAATCGGACAATAGAAGAAATCAGCAACATGCTGCCGCCGGAGTCCATGGCTCTTTTTACGACAGTCTTGGATCGGCTCAATCAGACGGAAGGAGAGGAAAATCAAAATGAAGCGGATAAAATGGAATGATGACTGGATATTTTTAAAACCTGGGGAAAATCCCATGATGGCAGCCATATCCGGAGGCGGGGGCTGCGGGGAAATAGTGACACTGCCCCATGATGCCATGATTCATGAGGAAAGGACACCGGATACAAAAAATGGCCATCAGACGGGATTCTATCCCGGAGGATGCTACACTTATATAAAAAATTTTACTGCGCCCAGGGAATGGGCACAAAAAACGGTATTGGTGGAATTTGAGGGCGTGTACCAGAATGCAAGAGTTTATGTCAATGGTGATTATGCGGGAGGACATCCGGGAGGTTATACCTGTTTCTCCGTGGTTTTGGACGATTTTCTTAAGCCTGGGGAAAATAATGAACTTAAGGTGATCGCAAATAACTCGGCGGAGGAAAACAGCCGCTGGTACTCCGGAAGCGGCATATACCGCGATGTTAATCTGATAGTGGGCAACCAGGTACATATCGGAATGGACAGTGTGAGAATACAGACACCGGAGGTGGAAGAGGATCTTGCCGTGGTACAGGTTGAGGTCACAATCAGAAACCAGGGAGGCCGGAAATTAAAAACCCGTTTGTACATAGAATTGACAGATCCGCAGGGGACGCCTGCGGGGAAAACGGAGATTCCGGTGACCGTTTTCGCTCAGGATGAGGAGGTTTGCCGCCAGCGGATTACGGTAGAAGCGCCGGTACTCTGGAGCTGTGAAACTCCGAAGCTGTATACCTGCAGGCTGGTACTGAAGGCGGAAGGGGAAGTGCTGGATGAAGCAGAAGAGGTTTTCGGCATCCGCACCATCTCACTGAATGCAAGAAAGGGACTGCGTATCAATAAAAAGGAAGTGAAGCTGCGCGGAGCGTGTATTCACCATGATAATGGCATTATCGGGGCCGTTACACTGGAACGGGCGGAGGAGCGCCGGTGCAGACAGCTGAAGGAGGCTGGTTTTAACTGTATCCGAAGTTCCCACCATCCTCTCAGCCGTGCCATGCTCAATGCCTGCGACAGGGAAGGAATGCTGGTGCTGGATGAGCTTTCCGACTGCTGGACCAGAAGTAAAAACAATAATGATTATGCGCAGTACTTCCCGGATTACTGGGAATTCGATGCAAAACAGCTGGTAGCAAAGGATTTTAACCATCCGTCGGTAATCATGTATGTGACGGGCAATGAGATCCAGGAAGCAGGAACGGCAAAGGGCGCTCAGCTGAATCGTATAATTACCCGGAAATTCCACAGCCTGGACGATACACGGCCTGTAACTGTAGCCATAAATGGTCTGCTTTCATGTATGGATCATATGGGAGAGATCATGTGCGGGATTATGGGGATCACTATGGAGCAGATGCAGCAGATGCAGGCCCAGGCCGCGGCACAGCCTGCGTCGGATGCAGGCTCCGACGCAGCCAACGGCAGTACGGATCTGATGAAAGGACCAATGGCCGATGCCTTTGCCGCAAATAATATAGTGACTGAGATTCTGGAGGAATTTACTTCAGTAACAGATCTGGTGGGTTATAACTATCTTACTGCCCGTCATGCAAAAGAACATGAACTGTATCCTGACAGAGTAATACTGGGAACGGAAACACTGCCGTCGGATATCGTTCGGTTATGGAAGATTGTAAAGGAAAATAAACATGTGATTGGGGATATGACCTGGACCGGCTATGATTATCTGGGAGAAGCGGGTTCCGGCTGCTTTTATTATGACGGCCGACAGGGATTTATGCCCAACTGGCCCATTAGTGTTGCCTATATGGGAGATATTGATATTATCGGTTACCGCCGCCCCATAAGCTATTTTCGGGAAATTGTATATGGACTGCGGACAGCACCTTATATTGCGGTGGAAAGACTGAATCATTACGGGGAAAAAGTGAACAAATCCGCATGGGCCTGGAAGGATGAAATCGCAAGCTGGACCTGGGACGGTTATGAGGGAAGACCTGCAATCGTAAATGTATATGCTGCGGCAGAGGAAATCGAACTGTTTCTGAACGGGAAATCCATGGGAAGAAAAAATGCGGGAGAAGAACATGAGTGGATGTGCAGCTATGAAATCCCTTATGAACCGGGAGAACTGAAGGCCGTGGGATATACGCAGGGGAATGAAGCAGGACAGGATATACTGGTAACGGCGGGCAAACCTGCAATATTGAAGGCCCGGGCAGATCGGAGAGTGCTGAAAGCAGACGGCGCGGATCTTTCTTATATTACAGTAAATCTGGCTGATGAGGAAGGAAGGCTCAACCTTTGGGCGGAGAAGGAAATTACAGTGTCTGTAGAAGGTGCGGGGACGCTTCAGGGCTTTGGAAGCGCTGATCCGGCAACGGAAAACCGGTACGACAACACTACATGGAAAACCTATGACGGCTATCTTCTGGCCGCAATCCGTTCCGGAAAGGAAGCGGGTAAGATAAAAGTAACATTTACAGCAGACGGATGCGAAGCAGCAGAAGTTATGCTGACCGTAGATACAGGAAAGAAGGAGTAAAAATATGGCAAATAAATATATCTGTAACCCAATGAATATGGAGTACCGCTATCAGTTTTTTGGAAATTTAAAGCAGCCCGGTATTTTTCATGCCAGTAAAGAGGCGGCGGATCCCTCATTAATTTTGGTGGATGGGACCTATTATCTGTTTCCATCCGTAACCGGCGGATTTTTTACAAGCAAGGATCTGGCAGAATGGGAGTTCCATCCTTTTGCAGGCGAAATGCCTGTCTACGATTATGCACCGGATATCCGTTATATCGGAGGCTATTTTTATTACTGTGCTTCCGGTATGCAGGAGGCTTGTGATTTTTACAGAACCAAGGATCCGGTAAGCGAGCCTTTTGAGAAGGTGGAGGGTTCCTTTCCCTTCTGGGATCCTAACCTGTTTGAGGATGAGGATGGCAGGCTGTATCTGTATTGGGGGTCTTCCAATGTAACACCTGTTTATGGCGGGGAACTGGATCGGGATACTATGAAACTTAAAGGGGAGCCGGTAGAATTAATAGCGGCCAGAGAAGAGGAGCTGGGCTATGAAAGAAACGGCGCCGATCATAAGACTCCCAAAACACAGGAGCAGATAGAGGAGGATGTAAAAAATCTGTACGATTCCATTCCGGGTAAGGAAAATGCAAGCGAAGAAGAGTTGGCGGCTATGAGACAGACTCTTTATGCTTATATGGGGAATGCTCCTTATCTGGAGGGGGCATGGATGACAAAGCACAATGGCATTTATTATCTGCAGTATGCATTCCCGGGAACACAGTATAATGTATATGGGGATGCGGTATATATTAGTGACAGCCCGCTGGGGCCGTTTAAGGTGGCTGAAAACAACCCCTATTCGTATAAGCCGACCGGTTTTATTACCGGAGCCGGACATGGATCCACTGTGGAGGATACCCGGGAGGGATTCTGGCATATTTCTTCTATGCGTATCAGCCGCAATCATAAATTTGAACGCAGGCTTGGCCTGTGGAAGGCAGGTTTTGATGCCGATGGAGAGTTGTACTGTGATCAAAGGTATGGGGATTGGCCGCTTCGTGTGGATAGCCGCCCCTGGGAGCAGCCGGAATGGATGCTGCTTTCTTACCGTAAGCCGGTGAGTGTTTCTTCCGGGAAGGGCGCGGAATTTATAACCGATGAGGATATCAGGACGTGGTGGAAGGCCGCTGATAACCAGCCTGGTTCGCAGGTCTGCTTGGATCTGGAAAAGGTGCAGGACGTACATGCCGTACAGATCAATTTTGCGGAGGATGGAATTGAAGTACAGCTTCCTGAAGGTGAAAGTGCACATCAGGATATGTCGGAAATACGTTTTATTGATACCAGGATACAGCCGCTGCGCTGGATACTGGAAGGTTCACAGGACGGTGTTCATTTCAGTATGCTTGCAGATAAATCGCAGGCGGATACCGATCTTTCCCATGATTTTCTTGTCTGGGAAACAGGAAAGCAGGTCAGATATCTGAGGCTCACAATTCTGGAACTGCCATATGCTCAGATTCCCTGTATTTCCGGGCTGCGTGTATTTGGAAAAGGACAGGGCCAAAGACCGAAAGCAGCCGATGAAGTCACAGTACAGGAGATGGGAGAACTGAATATCACGGTGGACTGGAAGGATACGGCAGCGACAGGCTATAACGTGTTATGGGGATATGCGCCGGATAAACTTTATCACAGCAGTATTGTTTACGGGCAATGCAGACGGGAAATCGGCGCGTTGATGAAAGGAAAGCCCCTGTATGTGCGTGTGGACGCTTTTAATGAAGCCGGGATTACGGAAGGCAGTATTCTGAAGGTGCGGTGAAGCGTTTTGCAGTGGCAGACAGATTGGAGAAAATAAAATGAAGACAGTTAAAGAAAAACAAATTCTGGTAGGTGCTGATTTTGCAGGTTTTCCTCTGAAAGAAGCCGTAGTGGAGCATCTTCGTAAAAAAGGCTGGACAATAACGGATATAGGGGTAAAAAGTGCCGATGAAGAAAATCCGGAAATGTTTCATCGGATAGGGCTGAAGGCAGGGGCAATGATTACCGAAAAAGAGTTTGAAAGGGCACTTTTATTCTGCGGCACAGGAATGGGGATACATATTGCCGCAAGCAAATGTCCGGGTGTACATGCCGGCGTAGTAGAGAGTGTTCCGGCAGCTCTTCGCGCAATAACAGGAAATGGAGTCAATGTGCTTGCCATGGGTGCTTTTTATGTGGCGCCTCAAATGGGAAAGGACATTGCAGATGCATATCTGGGGGCTGAGCTTGGCACAGGATATGAGTGGTGGCCTAATTTCTATGAATTTCACAAGCTGGCTATTGATGAGCTGAATGCTTTTGATTATGAGAAATTCAGGGAAAATGGGTTTGAGGTGAAAAGAATGGGGGATTTTCCGCTGAAATTGATGGATAAATAAAAATGAGAGGTGTAAATAATGAGGTATTTCGTGAAATCTTTTGAAAAAGAGAATGTAACATTAACGGGCTATATCCATGATGTAAGCAATGAACTGAAAAATGCTCAAATCCGGCCGGCTGTCCTGATTTTTCCGGGCGGCGGATACTTTATGTGTTCTGACAGGGAAGCGGAGCCGGTAGCCCTGGCTTATATGGCCGAAGGATACCAGGCGTTTGTACTGAGGTATTCCGTTGGAGAGAAAGTCCCTTTTTCTCAGTCCTATGAGGACGCCTGTACAGCCCTTGCATATCTGAAGGAAAATAGCGATGAACTGCATGTGGATGCCAAAAAGATTGCAATTGCAGGATTTTCTGCAGGCGGTCATCTGGCGGCTGCGCTCGGGACAATGGGAAAGGATAAGCCAACCGCAATGATATTAGGTTATCCGGTAATTTTATCCTCCATGGGAGATGGTATCTGTAAAGAAATTCCCGGTCTGGATGAAAAAGTGACGGCAGAGACACCTCCTGCTTTTATTTTCTCAACAAGCAATGATATCATTGTCCCGGTGGAAAACAGCCTGAAATTTGCGGAGGCACTGAATAAAAATGGGGTGGAATTCGAACTGCATATTTTCAGAAATGGAGTTCATGGCCTGTCTCTTGCTAAACCTCTGACTTCAAATGGAGAGCGCAGTATGGTAAATCCTGTGGTCGCAGAATGGTTTACGGATAGTGTACGCTGGCTGAAGGAGATATGGGGCGATTTTTATGCGGATCATACTAGTGAGCTGGAGATGACCGTAAATGGTGCAGGAATTGATACTCCGGTGAAGCTTTTGCTCCAGTCAGAGGGCTGTGAAGCAATACTGACAGAACATATACCAAACATAAGAGAAATGCTGAAGGAGAATCCGATGGCCGGGGAATTCTCGCTGCGTATTATGAATCATTATTCTCCGGAAATTATAACCGGTGACATGCTGGAAGAAATGGAGCGGAAACTGGCTGCATTACAATAAACGGAGTAATAAGAGCTTAAGTGTGCTTCGGAAGATGTTTATAAAGACGACATAAAATAACCAGAGAAAAACGAGTTTGTGGTTTTCTTCTCTGGTTATTTGTATGGTGTGAGGATAAATGCATTAATTTTAATCTGATAGTTCATTTTAACAGCTTAAATTGTCACATTTATTTGCGCAGTTATATTGATGCGTTTATACTGGGAATTCTGGAAGAATTACAGGAAAACGGAAGAACGGTAATAGCAGAGACAGCACAGGAAGAAAGGCAGAAAGCTGATACAACTGGCCCATGGGCGGCAGTATGCGGACTGTCCGCAGCAAATGAATTCTTCACTATTGACAATTAACCATCTGTAAAGTATCATAATTATATTCTTATTATTAGTATTAAGTGCGTTCGCACATTCTGGCAGTTTCTGCCGAAAATCACATTTTATAACGGCAGGAACTGCAGAAGAAACTATCAGAAGTGTCTTTGTCTGTATTCCTGCTTTCACAGGGAGGTAAGAATGAAGGGAAAGACAGCAATTGGCGCGGCACTGGATGCCGCCGGAGCGAAGGCCCAGTACGATGGGCATGTAAAGCGTATCCTGGGTAACAGACAGGTTTTGGCACGTATTCTTAAGGGTGCTTCTGAGGAATTCCGGGAGTACTCCCCGGAAGAAATCGTCGGCTGGATTGAGCCTGACATCGAGATTGAGGGGACAGCGCTGCGTCCGGGAGAAACAGGGAAGGGTAAGCTTCTTATCACCGGGGACAGCACGGAGAGCAGGATACCCGGAGAGGGAACAATAACCTATGATATCAGGTTCCGTGTTTATGTTCCCGGGCAGGGGCGCAGGGAGACGGTAAAGCTTCTGATGAATGTGGAGGCGCAGAAAAAATTCTACCTGAAATACCGGATAGTAACCAGGGGAATATTTTACGGCGCAAGAATGCTTTCGGAACAGCTGGACAGGGAATTTACATACTCTGAATATGGGAAGCTGAAAAAGGTATACAGCATATGGATTTGTATGAATGCCCCATTACATATAGGAAACGCCCTGACAGAGTATTGAATTGGAAAAAGAGATATTATAGGGACAATGCCGGAAAAGAAAAAGAACTATGATAAACTTTCAGTTATCATTATCTGCCTGAATGAAAAGAGCAAGGAGAAAGGGGGAGAACTGCACGGATTTTTGAATACGCTGCTTTCCCCCAGGATGAATGCAGCCAGGAAAAAGGAAGTGCTGTTGAGGGACTATGGAGTTGAGATGGAACAGGAAATAGGAGAGGAGCTGAAACAGATGTGTAATTTAAGTGAGGCCATTGAGGAAAATGCAATGCGGAAGGGGGTAAGGAAAGGAGTTAGAAAGGGAATCAGCCTGACTAAGAGTATAATGCGTCTGGCGGGAGAGGGGAAAACGGAAGAAGAAATTTCGGCCATCTGCGGCGTCAGTGCAAAGATGGTACGTGAGATTATGGAGGCTTAGCTGATGTGCGAGAGTGCAAAATAAAGTATGTTGCCGGCCAGGCTTCTCCTTTTTTGGCCTGATTTCCAATATTCTTGGTATTGCACGGCAGAATAGCAGATTGGATTATACGCTTTGTTTATGGGCTGCGTAGTGCTGCAGGCCTGGTTCTGATAATATCCGCAGGGCAATATTCCCGAAGAACGTGCCTAAGATACCTAAACTGTCTATGCAGCAAGGCTGATTGTGATATAATGATTTCTGAAAATGTTTCCGTATCCTTCTGATATTGATGAGAAGTGTATTGGAACTTTGGGTAAATAATAAAGCTGAGATATTATCTTTATCAGGAAATAAGAATTTTGGTCAGGACGGGTGTGGCAGAAAAGACGGGAAGTACTTTTATGACTACTGTCCGTCGCATTATCGCAGGCAAGCCTGTGGTATGCAGGGGGAGAACATGAAATTAACAAATATATTTATAAAATACTGTCTTAAATATTTTGTGGCCTTTATTATTATTCTGGCCTGCTGTATACCGGTTGCGGAAGTTTCCTATAAGATTGTTAAACAGCAGATTATTGAGAAGAACCAGCTTAAGCTTAAGGAAGGAATCAATATAATTGATCAGAATATATCCAAGATGTTTCTGCTGACAAAAAGCATGAAGCAGGATTATCATTTTAATATGCTGATTAAGAAGAAGGGCGAGTTAAAGCCGGATGAGTATTTGTGGCTGCAGTATGCAAGAAGGAAGATGGAAGGTGACAGCCTCATCTATACTTTTCCAACGTACAGTTTTCTGCTGTTTAAAGAAAATAATATTTATATATCACCGGTCCAGTCCGATTCTGATTTTAATGAATATTATGGGAAGTTTTTAAAGATTTCTGGGGCGGAAACTGCGGAGAAGCTGAAACAGAAATTATTTGAGATACCGGGGATTTATTCCTTTAATAAGGTGGATAAGATTAATTTTATTGCCGACGGAATGGAAAAGGAGCTCAATAATGCCATAATTTGTATGATTAAGGGCACATCCGATTATACCGACAGCGCTTCCTATATAATGACCTATGTTCTGGATCCCAAAACCTTGATCCAGTTATTGCTGGCAGAGGATGCCATGGCAGAGGGAGTAGTGCAGATCGAAGATGTTGGGCAGGATGAGATATTATTAAGTTATGGCACTGATTGCATACTGCCCTGGAATAATGCGCCGGACGAAAGGGTTCAGATTAATGGGGAGGGGTATTTTCTCTGTTCCTATGAGGCCCAGGAAGCCGGTTGGCGGGTAACAATAGGTTTCCCGGAAACGATTGTGGAAAACCAGACAAAAAATATTATGTATATCATTCTGTTTTACATTTGCCTGGGAATTTTTATTGTGTTATGTCTGACCATTTTTTTCAGTTACAGGCAATATGCGAATATAAGGAATTTATTTGCCACCTTATCAGGGGAGGGCAGCGCGCCTGATAAGGGGCAGAATGAATATGAAGCCTTACGCTGTATTCTTAAGAATATTACGCAGAATAAGAACGAGTATAAGAGCAAAATGGAGAATCTGAATCAGCAGAACAGGGCTTTGATGCTGGAAAATCTTATTGTGCGGGGAATAAATACACAGGAAGAGCGGGAAGAATTCAAAAAATGCTTTGAAAGGCCTCTGGAATATTTTTGTGTGGTGCTGCTCCGGATGAAGATTGAGGACTTGAATCAGTACCAGATAACTTTGCTTTGCATTATGGAATATCTGAAGGAAACTTCCCCCAATGATTTTTCAAACGTACATACAGGGATTAGGGATGAACTGTTTTTATTTTCACTGAATCCGGAAGATGCGTCTAATGTCAGCGGCATAAAAGTGATGTTCGAAAATATTATCACAGCGCTGTCTGATAACAGCAATATTGTTTTCCATGTGGGCATCAGCGCTATCGGAACGGACATATCGAATATCAACGTCTGCTATAATCAGGCAATGCAGGTTATTCAGGCTTATTGCAGTGAAGATGTTAATTCTGTGGAAGCGTATAATATCAATATTAATTCTGCGAAAGAGAACATAATTGATGTGGAATTTTTAAATAAGCTTTATAATTTGATTTTATGCGGTGAGAAGGAAATGATTGGGCAGCAGTTTTCAAAGGTGGAAGCATATTACCAGAAAATGCCGGTACAGTATGAGCTGCAGAAACAGCAGATTTTTATACGGTAAGAAATGTAATTTACAGTGCGTATCTGCATCTCGTAACGAATCCGGGAGGCAGACATTCTGCCGGAATATCAGAGCAACTATTCTCTTTCGGAAATGGTTGGGAAGCTGAGGGATTCTTCCATTGCTGTCTGCAGCTATATGGAAGAAAGAAAAACAGGAACAGTGAATTAAGGCAGAATATAATCAATTACATGGAATCGCATTTTATGGATTCTTCCATAACGGCATCATCTGTCAGCCGGGAAATGAAGATTTCTGAAAAATATTTAAGCCAGTTTATGAAAGAACAGACCGGTGAGACATTTGCTTCCTATTTGGAGAGGCTTCGGATCGTTAAGGCAAAGCAATATCTGGAAGAAACGGATTTGAGCAATGAAAAAATATCGGAACTGACAGGGTTCGGGGCGCTTAACACATTTTACCGAACCTTTCACAAGCATACAGGGGTATCCCCGAAGGCATACAGAAGTGCCTGCCAGCATTAAAAAGCAGGCACTGCACCACGGCTTTACAGCTGCAATATGTCAAAATATTAGATTGGCCCTTATATCAGGCTCGCTTCGCGGCAATAGACTCAAACAAGCGCGAAATGCTGAATTTGCCTGGTATAGGGGCTTTTTAATATTCTGATTTGAGAATAAAAAATAAAAATGAGAGGGTCTGATTCTTGCGGATAAAGAGTAATTTAAGGAAAGTGGCACTATTCATAATCGTAATTATCATGTAAAAATGGACAGGTAAGGAAAGCGGTTATCTATTGCCGATTTGGGAAGGAGGAGATGTTTTGATTTATGAATCAGTAAGGAAATATGAAGGGGAATTTAAAACTTTTTATCCTTACTCACCTGCAGCAGACAGAGGACGCTGGGAAAACCTGAATCTGTGCCTGAGAAAAAAGTGGATTTCTCTTGGGGAAGGTTACCTGAATACAGATTATCCGGCATTAACAGCTTCCGGTTATATGGAATTCTGTAATATCGGGGACAGGGCCGGATATGAGAGCGGTTACTTTGAAAGAAGGCGTATGCTGTATGCTCTGGTAATGGCAGAGTGTATGGAGGGAAAGAAGAGATTTTTAAGCAAAATAACCGATGGCATTTTTGCCATTTGTGAAGAAAGCGGCTGGCAGCTGCCTGCGCACAACCATTATAGTACAGGAGTTCACTACAAGCTTCCGGATATAGCCAATCCGGTTATGGATCTGTTTGCCTGTGAAACTGCCGCCGGACTTTCTATGGCTGCCTACCTTTTAAGGGAGGAACTGGATGGAATCAGCCCATTTATCTGTGAACGTATCCGTTATGAGATAAAGCAGCGTATCCTGGTTCCTTATCTGAACCGTGATTTTTTCTGGAAAGGAAAACCGGGGCAGAAGGTAAATAACTGGACAGCCTGGTGTACGCAGAATACCCTGATTGCTTTGCTTTCCGATGAGGATCTGACGCAGGATATAAGGAGGCAAATCCTGGAGCAGGCGGCAAGGAGCCTGGATATCTTTCTGGATACCTATGGGGAGGACGGCTGCTGTAATGAAGGCGCCAGCTATTACCGTGTGGCGGGTTTGTGCCTGTTTAATGCGCTGGAGGTTATGAATTTCGTAACGGATGATGCGCTGACAGACATATATCGCGAAAACAAGGTTAAAAATATGGCCCCGTACATATTAAATGTCCATATAGCAGAGGAGTACTATGCTAATTTCGCGGATTGTGCCTGCCTGTGAGCGGGCGGGCGCGAGGAATATCTGTTTGCCAAAAGAGTAGGCAATGAAAATATGATGCGTTTTGCAGCTAAGGATTTCAGAGAAAATAAAAATACAGTCCTGCCAAGGCAGTCGGAAAATTTGTTTTATTTTCTGCAGAGCGTTTTTACCAGTGACGAAATCCTTGCCTTTGATGCATCAGGTGAGATAAGCAAGCCTGATATTTATTATGAAAGTGTGGGCCTGTTTCTTGCCCGGGACGCGGAGAATTTTCTGGCAGTAAAGGCAGGCGGCAATGACGACAGCCATAACCATAATGATACAGGAAGTATTATTTACTATAAAAAGGCAAAACCGGTTCTCATAGATATTGGTGTGGAAACGTACAGCAGAAAGACATTCTCTCCGGAAAGATATGATATCTGGACCATGCAGTCCGCTTACCATAATGTATTGACATTTGGTAACATTATGCAGAAAGCCGGAGCAGAGTACCATGCGGATGTATTGGATGTAGCGCTGAAAACGGATCCTGTAAGAATAGATATGGAACTGGCAGGATGTTATCCGCCGGGAACAGTGTCAGGCTACAGACGCACGGTTGAGTTTAAAAAAGGAAAATGGATACGGGTGGCCGATCATTTTTCACCGTATGCAAAAGGGGTATTCTTAACACTGATGACTGTGGAGAAGCCCAGGCAGCAAGACAATGTTCTTTATATCGGGGAATTGGAAAAATTATATTTTGACGGTAACATTAAGGCAGAAATAGAAGAGATTGAATTATCCGATACAAAGCTGAAGAAGGAATGGGGAAGGAACCTGTACCGAACAAAAATATATCCTGCTGACAGTGAGATTGCTTTTACCGTCAGGCTGGATGAAAAATAAAAAGTAAAGGGGTAATACAAGTAATGAAGAAGAGTATTTACAGTGGATTAAAAAAGAGTTGGAAAAAAAGCCTGTCAATGGGTCTGGTATTATGCGTTCTGGGAATGAGCGCGGCAGGCTGTGGTAAAACAGCAGAAACAACAGAAACCGCAGGAACTACAGGAACTGATGTACAGGTATCGGAGGAAAGCGGAAAAGAAAAAATTACAATTGCACTTCAGGCAAACAGCTTTATCACCGACTATGATGATAATTATCTGACAAAAAAGCTGGAAGAGGAGATGGGAGTGGATATCGAAATCTATCAGCTTCCTGCCGACAGCAATGAGATGAAGACAAAAATTTCCCTGATGGTTTCCGGGGGAGAGGAACTTCCGGATGTATTCTGCACCTATGGTATCCCTCAGGAACTGATATTGGATTACGGAAGCAAGGGCGCTTTTATCTCTTTGAATGATTATCTTGACAATCCGGAAACCGCACCGAATTTTAATGCTATCCCGGAAGAAGAAAAACAAGCTATTCTTGATACAATTACAAGTGCGGACGGGAATATTTATTCCCTGGCAAAGTATGAGCCTCAGTCCTGGAATCTGACTCCTTACCGTATGTATATAAATCAGGCCTGGCTGGATAAGCTGGGATTGGATATGCCTGAAACAACAGACGAACTTCATGAAGTCTTGAAGGCTTTTGTAAATAACGATCCCAATGGAAACGGTGTTAAGGATGAAATAGGCGTATACGGACTGGCAGCAGGCGGATACGGCGAAAATATAACGGTTGCTTTGATGAATTCCTTTATCTTTTATAATGGGGGCTTATCTTTAGCCGAGGACGGAAAAACGGTCATTGCTCCTTATGCGACGGAGGAATGGAAAAAGGGTCTTGCGTATATGGCCGGGCTGTATTCCGAGGGGCTTTTATCAGCATCTATCTTTACGGATGATTCAACACAGTTTAAGGCAGTGCTGAATAATGAAGCGGCGAATCTTGTAGGTGTTGTTTCTGCGGGCAGTACAAGCAACTGGGCGGATGCAAATACAAATCCCAATTTCCTGGAGATGGAGCTTCTCAGCCCGCTTCAGGGGCCTGATGGAATTGCATATACTCCTTACACTCCTTATAACTCGGAACCTACATGGTATATTACTTCATCCTGTAAAAACCCGGAACTGGCAGTAAAAATGGGCGATTTATTTTTCCGTCAGGATATCAGTATGACAGCCCGTTATGGAGAAGAAGGCGTGGACTGGAGCATGGAGGACGACGTATTGTCTAAATACACCACACCTTACATTGATATGGGAATTTTCGATAAAGTAACTGCTGTGGATCTGAGCAATTTGTGGGCCCAGAATAATAATAAGAGCTGGCATAACATCGGTCCCCGTTATGCATCCCTGACCTTTACCGATGGTGTGGCGCTGGGAACAGAGGACTATAATCCGGAACTGAAAACAGAACAGCTGAAAGCACAGAATTATCTCAAGTATCAGTCGGCACATCCGGAACATGTGTTGTCAGGCTATAAATATACACTGGAAGAGACAGAAAGAATTACAGAGGCCGCAACAAACATTCCTGATTTTGTGAAACAGAGTGTTGCCGAGTTTGTAACCGGAGCCAGAAGCCTGGAGGACTGGGATCAGTATCTGGAGGAACTTAACAATATGGGACTGCAGGAATATGTTGAGTGTACACAGGCGGCATTTGACAGGCTGAATCAGTAAGACTGTTCCATATAAAAAAGGAAACTAATCAAAGGGGCTGCTGTTTACCGGTGCTATAATATTCCGGATTACGGCAGCAGCCCTTCCCTAATTTTTACTTTAAAGGCGGTATCTCAATGAGTAATGTAGCGACAACAGGTAAAGGAATGAGTAATAAACAAAGGACAGTCTGGAAAAAAATCCAGAAACGCTGGCAGCTGTATCTTCTTTTACTGATTCCGCTTATCTATATTATTGTGTTTGCATATGTTCCTATGGGCGGTCTGGTAATTGCGTTCAAAAAGTATGACTTTTCCAAGGGAATATTCGGAAGCCCCTGGGTTGGGCTGGCTAACTTTGAAAAATTTATTTCTTCTTATAAATTTGGTATGGTTCTTAAGAATACGCTGACCATATCTTTATACAGCCTTCTGACTTTTCCCATTGCCATTATTTTTGCCCTGCTTTTAAATGCATTCCCTATGAGGCGGTATAAAAAAGTTATTCAGACAACTACCTATATCCCTCATTTTATTTCCACGGTTGTTATGGTTGGCCTGATTTTTCAGCTCTTAAATAACAGGACCGGAATGTTCGGAAGCCTTTATACATTTTTTACAGGAAGCAGCGCGCCTAACCTGCTTGCGGACGGTGAGTATTTTAAGCACCTGTATGTATGGTCAGGGGTATGGCAGGGGACCGGCTACAGTTCCATAATATACATAGCGGCATTGGCCGGGGTAGACCCGTCGCTGCATGAAGCGGGAAGAATTGATGGGGCAAGCAGATTCCAGCTGGTCCGTTATATAGATTTCCCGAGTATACTTCCCACGGTTAGCATCATGTTGATACTGGCAATTGGAAATATTATGAATGTAGGATTTGAAAAGGTATTGCTGATGCAGAACAGCCTTAATATGAACTATAGTGAAATCATATCCACTTATGTGTACAAGGTTGGCCTGGCCAGCGGAATTAATGATTTTTCACTGTCCACAGCCATCAGTATGTTCAATTCCGTTATTAACTTTATTCTGCTCATAGCTGCCAATACTATCAGCAAAAGTGATGGCAAGCAACAAATATTCTAAAGGCCGTTCAACACATATTGTGAACAGATGGGAGTAAACATGAAAAAGTTCAGAAGTTATAGTATAAATGATAAAATATTTTACATTATTACAGGATTTCTTTTAACAGCCTTTTTTATTATAGTTCTGTATCCCTGTATTTATGTAGTATCGGCTTCTTTTTCCTCAGGCTCCGCGGTAGAAGCTGGGAGGGTTATTTTGTGGCCCGTAGATTTCAGCCTGGAGGGCTACAAAGCCGTATTCCATACCCCGAGTGTGTGGATTGGCTTCAGAAATTCCCTTTTTTATACGATTGCGGGTACCCTAATCAATATTTTGGTTACAATGATTGCGGCCTACAGCCTTGCCAGGCCGGATCTGCCGGGTAGAAACGGCATTATGCTTTTCTTTACCTTCACAATGTTTTTCAGCGGAGGAATGATTACAGGATATATGCTGGTAAGATCCCTTCATATTCTAAATACCATATGGGCGATGCTCATTCCGGGCGCCCTGGGAGTATATAATCTGATTATTGCACGGACCTTTATCGAATCTAATATTCCCACTGAGCTTCTGGAAGCGGCGCAGATGGATGGCTGCAGTGATATCCGTTTTTTTGCGAGTATTGTTTTGCCGCTGTCTAAAGCAGTAATGCAGGACGGGTGATTACTGGAATTCTTATTTTAATGCAATGATTTACCTGAACGAGGGCTCTGACCCTTTATCACAAGAAGAAATATTGATGGCGAGCCAGATTGATCCTTCTACCGTTGCCGATCCGGAGCTGCAGAATCAGATTGCAAGAGATACGGTAGCGAATTATATGCGCGTTGATTGTGGTAAGTATGATTCCAATTCTTATCCTGTATCCATTTATACAGAAATATTTTGTAAAAGGCGTTATGATCGGTTCTGTAAAAGGATAAGGGGTTAATTTCATTAGATATAAAAAAGGAGTTCATATGGAAGACGGAAAAAAATGGTTTTCGGATGCAAGATTCGGAATGTTTATCCATTGGGGGATCTATTCTGTGTGCGGACGGGGAGAATGGGTCCGCAACAGAGAACGGATTCCTCAGAAGGAATATAGGATTTTGGTTTAAAAGCGGAGAATTACAATCCGAAGGAATGGGCAAAGGCTGCAAAAGAAGCCGGAATGAAATACATGGTTCTTACGTCAAAGCATCATGACGGATATTGTCTGTGGGATACAAAGACAACAGAGTTTAACTCCATGAAGCTGGGGCCGCACAGAGACCTGTTAAAGGAATTTGTGGAAGCGGTAAGAGGCGAAGGCCTGAAAGCAGGAGTATATTATTCTTCCACAGTTGGAGCCATCCATCCTGATATCTGCGGGATTGGCCCCATGTATGGAAGGATGAAGAAGCGAGAAAACGGTTTGTAGATTTTTATACCAGCCAGATAAGGGAGCTTATTACCGGTTATGGGAAGCTGGATTTGTTCTGGTATGACGGCTGCCTTCCTCAGCCCCTTGAGGGAGCGGAAGTAAATAAAATGATAAAGAAATACCAGCCGGATATTCTAATCAGCAACAGGGGCCTTTGAACCTGCGAACAGGCAATAGTGCCGGCAAAGGATGGAAAGCCATGGGAAGCATGTATGACGCTGAATGATAACTGGGGCTACCATGAAGGCGATGATAATTACAAGTCAGCCAGAGATGTGATTTTATTGCTTACGGAAGTGGCAAAGGATGGAGGAAATCTTTTGCTGAACATAGGGCCCAGGGGAGATGGTTCCATACCGGAAGAAGCCCGCACGATTTTGCATAAGGTTGGAAAATGGATGGAAGCAAACGGGGAGTCCATATATGGTTCGCAGAAATCACCGTTTTCCTGGGGAACTTCTTCCACATTAACAGTAAAGGATAATCGTGTATATATCCATGTGCATAAAAAGTTAAGGGAAATCTGCATTGCCGAAATAAAAAACCATGTTACAGATATATATGTATTAAAAACCAAAGAAAAGCTGAAATTTACGCAGTCTGAGGATGGAAGGCTTTTCATATATGGGATTCCGGATACCTGGGATGAAGACATGGTGATCACACTGGTGTGTGAAATGGATGGAAAACCGGAAGCTTTGGTAGAAAGGACTTCCTTTTGGATACCGGGTTTATAATGTGCCAGCTTGATGTTTATTTACCCGAAGATCTATACTGTGCATCCGGGAGAACAATTGAATTGTATAACCGTCAGGTTTGCCTGCAGGCAGAGCAATATCACGTGAAATGGGACTGCAGGGTGGGAAAGGCATTAAAACGTAAATTTTCAGTAACGGGTACGGATGCTTTGCTTGGCGATTATTCATTAACATTTGAAATATATGACGACCGGTTAATCTGTCTTTGCAGAAAAGAAGCTGTGCTCCATATTGTGAAAAATACGATAGTGCGGAAGTACAGCATACTGCCAATCGGCGACAGCCTGACGAATAATAAACTGTGGGAGCCGGAGGTAATGGGGCTTTCCCATGGGAAAATTTCCTTTGTCGGCACCAGGGGGCCATTTTGCAGCTGATTCCCAGGGCAGCAAATGGAGCTGCTGCCATGAAGGACGTTCCGGAGCCTCCGCCCGGTGGTATATTGATGACAGTCTATACACTTTCGAAACCAGGTATGTGGGAAATCCTGAAGTTGACGGTAAAGGGAATCCATTTTTTGATCCGGTAAAAAAACAGTTCAGTTACTCCTACTATATCCGTACGCAGGGAAAATATCTGAATGACATGCCGGACTGTCTCCTTATTTATTTGGGAACCAACGGGATTGCCCTGGATAATGAGAAGAACGCAGGCTGTATAAAGCTGCTCGTTGATAATTTCAGGGCAGAGGAACCAAATATGCCTGTTTATGTGGTGAATACGTTATACAGGGGAAACCAGGATGGAATAGGAACCCAGCAGGATTCTGACGGCTATGCTTCCCAGGCGGGCCTTTTTAAATATGAAGAGGATAAAAAGGTAATGAACTTGCAGATTATGCTGTCTGATATGCTTCATGGCTGCAATAATCTGTATTTTATTCCTGTCGCGGCAACGCACGACAGTGAATATAACTTTAAGGCGTAGAGACTCCAATTGAATCAAGGGGCTGTGCAAATTATTGCCTGTGGAAGGTGTTCATCCACAGGCGCAGGGATACTATCAGATGGCAGATTGTATTTGGTCGGTATTGGCCGGTACGCTGGACTGATATGGTTCCGAGAATATTATATTACCATTTAGTTTATGGATATCACTGTAAAAAGCAGAAAGAATAAGGTAGCGAAAAAATATCACTCCGTTAATAGAAAGATTCCCGGAGTATTGCTAGATTTAATATTCCATTCTGGGATACGTGCAGATATGAGGAACAGTATTTTCTGTCTTATTTTCATTTGGGGATTTGAAATAGAGGCTGAGAAGAACGGATTTATGATTTAATGCTTGGGGTATTCAATATGGAAAAGTATCCTGTTAAGGAAAGCAAGTTTGTTAAAAATGAATTTGCTGATGGGGAAATATGCGCTGAACTATATTCTGAAATCAGCAAGGCAAAAGATGCACTATGCAAAAAAATTGGGCGTAGATGAAGATAAGTAGCTGGAATGTATAATAAATAATTTTTATGATATTATGAAATATCTATCTATGCAGAAGTATGATTACGGTGTTTTACAATGCTGAGAAAAGATATAGAAAACCTGCATTTCCTAAAGATTTTCAAGACTGGGAGAAAAGCGGCCACGCTCTATATCTTTTTGGAACGAGAGAGAGACTTCCAGGAGTTCGGCGCATTCGGCTTGCGTAAGATGTCTTTTACTACGGGCATCTTTTACTGCAGCACCTAAAATTTTTGCATCATATAAAGTCAATGACATAATCTCACCTCCTGTACGTAGTGTAAAACCATACCAATGAATTGTAAAAATGGTATAACACTATATAAAGGTATGGTTATACACTACTAATCTAAATATGATCTTATTAATGCACTAAGATACAAATACGATAATATTTGTAAGTAATAATCTCTAAGGCAGAACAAGACTTATTAACGGAATACATTATTTCTATTGCTATTATTCCTGGCGCTTATTTTGTAATTATTGTTACCTGTAAATATGGTATAATATAGAGGCCGGCAAATTATTGCCTTTTACAGAGGGAAAATAAAGTAAAGCTGTCTGGTGAAAACTCAATAAATTCACCTCCTTTTCGGAAAAGACAGCCAGATACCGGAAAAATAAAATGCTGAACAGATAACAGGGAATACAGGGATATAGCCATGGGAAGATATTTTAAGCTTGATATTGCAAATAAGAAATACAGATCCGTACTTCTGCTGAGTTACAGTATAATCGCTATAATTGCAGTTGCCATCGTAATTACAGGGGTTTTTGCCTGGTTCAATTCATATACGCAAAAAGTGGTTTATGACATGTCCATGGTTCAGCTCCAGAACCTGGATACCACGTTTACGAACAGTATCGATACGTGCCGCACGCAGCTTCAGACAGCCTGGCAGGATTCCAACATTAAGCAGCATATCTATACTCAGAATGAGAGCTGGAAAAATGAGAACTGGATTGGCAGTTATTTTCAGCGGCTTTGCGTGAATAATGGTTTTGCGGAGTATATCTGCCTGTTCCGGAATGAAAATGAGTTCCGGTACTATGGCTGGCGCTATCCTTCCGAAGCAGAAATGCAGCAGATTGAACAGGGGGTTATGGAAACCTCCAATGATATGGAACAGTTTATTATACATACGGATACCCGAAGCAATCTGTGTATCTTTTTTACAGAACGGAATGCGATGGGGGAGAAACCGGTGCGCGGCATCATATATTCCCTTGATTTGGATGCCCTGGAAAAAACGCTGATTTCACAGAACGTAGAAGATACGACCTTGCTTGTATATAAGTCCGATGGACAGGCTGTGATGAAAGGAAAACTGTCAGGGGAACAGCAGGACGAAGTATGGAGCTGCTTAAAGGGAGGAGATTTCAGCGGCGGCAGCAGGGAACTTCTTCTCAATGATTCCAAGTATCTATGCAACAGTATCTATAATGATTCCCTGGATATGCATTTTGTCATGCAGGATTATCGCCTTCTGCGAGGCAGAAACTTACGGGATTAAGAAAGCAGCTTTTCTAAGCGTTATCATAAGCCTGATTACGGCGCTGTTATTGGCCGTATTTCTGGCGAATAAGCTGTATTACCCTCTGGAAGACTTTTTCAGCCGAATCGGTTCCGGTCCGGAGCTGATTCCAGGGAATGAAGACTACAGTAAAAAACAGGCGGAAATTACAAGTGATAAAATAATCAGTCAGATACATATGATGTCGCAGCAATACCATTCTGATAAAATTCTGGGTTATCTTGGCGGAAATGAGGCTGATGCGGTAATTCCGCCTGTACTCAGGCTGCAGGATCGTACCGAGCATTGTATCCTTATTTTATTCTGGACCGATGAACATGTGATGGACAGCCGGATTACACAGGATATCCATCAGACGTTGGACGAGAATCATTCAGGCTGTAAAATCAGTTCATTTTCAGATGCCAGGGCCTCATGGACTTTAATGATGATAAAGGAGCCTGTGAGGATAGGAATGCTCAGTGATCCGGACAGAATAGCAGCTATGTTAAGCAAAGAATGCAGGCAGATTCAGAAAACGGTCCCTGTCCGGATATATTATGCAGTGTCCGGCCTGATATCAGATGAAAATGAACTCAGGCCTGCATTCAGGGATTTACAGACATTGCAGAAGTACCATCTTTTGGGAAGGGGAACGTCCGGCATGACTTGCGAACTTCTGAATGACGGAAAGGAAAATGCTGTTCCCAGAAAAATATATGAGGGCCTTCTGTATCCGGGCAGGAAAAACTCAGGACTCTGTAGAAAGTATATCAGAAATACTGGATGAGCTTTCCGGCTATGAAATAAGAAAGGTTTTGCTGTTCCTTTCGGATTTATGCGTGCAGATTGAGCAGTGTATTATGGGATGTGAACTGACCGGAAGGCAGAGGCAGGAAAAATATCTGATCTTATGTTAAAATAACATCCCTATATGATAAAAGCGATTTGGAATACTATCTGAAACATTTAATAGAAGAAACCTGCCTTGAGAACAGTGTTTTCCAGGAAAAAACACTCTGCGCATGAATATGCTGGATGCGGTGGAATATATCCGTAAGCATTACCGGGACGATGATATCTGTGTGGAGCTGGTGGCGGATCAATTCCATATGTCGGTTTCCTACTTCAGTAAATTGTTTAATGAATATGTGGGTATGACCTTTCCGGAATTTATAAATGATCTCCGTCTTACCTATGCATCTGAAATGCTCAGGTCAAATCCGGAGGTGAATATCAAGAGAGTTGCAGAAGCTTGTGGATTTGGCAATACCTCCTATTTTTCTTCGCAATTCAAGAAGAAATTTGGCATTTCTCCATCTGCATT